>JACCEA010242518.1_pt1 | contig 48339 bp, 35 predicted proteins | sample 7449851 | NCBI WGS metagenome assembly JACCEA01 (sample SAMN15323453, study PRJNA562643) | freshwater metagenome | isolation source: river surface water | place: USA:Blue River Watershed | collected 2017-08-18 | reverse complement strand
CTGCGCCATTCCAAATGGTCGGTGCTCCCTGGTTTTCCGATACGACATTTTCATTTACGCCCATCTCCATCAAGGGGAAAGCGGAAAATCCTCCTTTTAAAAACCAAAGGTGTTTCGGAAGAAATTATCAAACCGAAGCATACAAAATTTATCGAGAGAAGCAAATTCGATTGCAACCATTACTGGAGTTTTATTCAGCTCATCCCGATTCAATAACCTTTTTCACTTCTTTTTTCAACCAATTAGCGGGGTCAGATCAGTTGAGGAAACAAATTGAAAAAGGATGGAATGAACAAGAAATCCGCGCAACTTGGCTGCCCGATTTGCTTAAATACGAGGCGATAAGAAAGAAATATTTACTTTATCCTTGATCGTGTATATCATTGAAAACCACACCGTAATTCTCTAGCTTCTTAAGTATAGGTTCATGCCATTTTGCATGAACGGGAATGCGCACACCCGAGTCTTTGACCTCTCCTTTCATGAAACTCTCCACAGCAAATGCAATGGGTAAACCTACTGTTACTGCCATGGCGGTGTGAATTTGATCCTTGCCTTCTAAAACCAAGTAAGATTTAAGATGATGAATTTCGCCTTCGAGTTGGTATTTAAAAAGGTGAACCATGGCAATCATGTCCCGATCACCAGGCGCTAATACCCAGTGTTTTTCCAAAATCGACTGAAGCGCCTGGGCAGGTGTAAACTCTTTTTCAAAACCCAAATCAATATCATCGGTCAATTTTAGAAACTCAATTTTTTGGATTAAATCGTTTAAATCAGCACGAGGAACTAATTTTATGGCTTCTTCAACCCAATTTTCCACCGTTGAATCAGACAAAACCAAAGCGAATAAATCTTTCCGAGTTTTGATTTTTTGAGGAGATAGCATTAAGGTGTCGTCGGTTAAACCCAACTGAACAAAGAAATTCCAAGCTCTACAATAATTCAATTTTCTCAACGTGCCCCGGTAAAGGGTCTCTAAGTTTTTCAATCCGTAAACATCTTCGTAAGAAGTAGAATCTCGATTCGCATAGCCTTCGAATTTTCCATATCCTGGAATTTCAACTTCATCGATTCGGTCGAACAACTGATGATAGGGAATGGTTTTTAATTGTTTGTGATGAATAAAGGTGCTCATGCCTTGCCCCGCTAAAACTACGTTTCTGGGATTCCAAGAGAATTTGTAATTCCACGGATTATTGTCGGACTCTGGAGCTACCAATCCACCGCAATACGACTCGAAACCATGGATGGTGGCTCCTTTGCGGTGGAGATCATCGATGATCTTTTGTGCACTCATGTGGTCGATGCCAGGATCAAGACCACACTCATTCATGAACAACAATCCTTGCTTTAATACCTGACCTTCCAATGCCTTCATTTGAGGGCTAATGTAAGATGCGGTGAACAGGTGCTTTTTGTAGGTAAGACAAAATTTAGCGACCGTGGGATGTAAAAATGCAGGAACCATGGAAATGACAACGTCATGAGAGGCAATATAATTTTCCCATTCACTTGCGTCCTGGCTCTTTAGCGTCGAAGTATGGATGTTAGGATATTGCGATTTAATTTCATTTAATAAGCTGGAATTGGAATCAATGACGGTGAATTGCCAATTCTCTTTATGAGTAATATCTGCTAATGCTTGAATTAATGACGCTGTTGAACGTCCGGCTCCAATTTGTAAAATCCTAGTTAATTCCATCTCGCAAAGTTAGGTAAAGGAATAGTGAAAAATATTTTCATGATTGAAAAAACATCATTACCTTTGCATCCTAAAAAATAAGAAACCATGGCCGTTACTAAAGTTCAGCGCAAGAAGAAGAAATTGAGAATGCGTAATGATTTGCGCACTCAATTGTTGAAGCAATCTCGCAAAGGTTCTTACAAGAATCCAAATCCAGTTGTAGAAGCTGCTTCAGCAGAATAATTTCTCTGAAAAATAAAAAAGGCCGTCATTCGACGGCCTTTTTCGTTTAAAACAAACCCAATTGCTGGGTTCCTGGATCATTTCCTGAACTTTTCTTGTTCGATTTCTTTTTGGCCACATTCTTTTGCGGCATAGGCGCAAAAAACCATGGATCGTTTTCCACCGTTTCTTCGGTTACTTTTTCAGTTATAGTTTCGTGAGATTCCCTTTCCGCAAGAACGACTTCCTCTTTTTGTACTTCCATAACCTCTTCCGTATCCGCTACTTTTTGCCGTGGCGCTTCAGCTTGCAACGGGGTTGAGGTTATTTCAACCTCTGGTTTCTGCCAACTTGTTTGAGACACTTCCATTCCCTGGTTTAATGCACCCCACTCAAATAAAGCCGCTGTAATGGGAACCATGGATTCCCCCAAAGAGGTAAGCGTATATTCCACCCGAGGCGGAATTTGGGGGAAACTTTTCCGAACCAATAATCCATCGGCCTGTAACTCCACCAAGGACGACGTTAGCATCTTTTGTGTGATTCCCACAATATCTGCTTTTAAATCAGAAAATCTTTTGGGACCGTATTTTAATTCCCAAATAATCATGGACTTCCATCTTCCACCAATGCGATCAAGCGCATATTTGATGACTTGTGCGTCTTTCATTTGTTTCTTTTTGTAATTTAATTACGCAAATAAACATTATGAAAATGAAATCTTGGTTACTTTTTTAAAGAAAAGTATCCACAAATTTTCGAGTTGTATCTTTGAAAGGTGAATCAAAAAAAGTCATGGGTTTTAATTACCGATTGGTATCCAAGAGAAACAGACCCTTGGAATGGTATTTTCATTGCAAAATGGCTTGATTTTCTAAAAGATGATTTTGATTTCACCGTAATTGTTTGGCGATCAAAACAAAGTAGAAATCAATTATGCATTCAAGACACTTCCTTCGGGAAAGAAATCATCATTGAAACTCGTAGCGGACTTTCTGGTGCTTGGTGGCATTGGATGAAATTTAGAAAGCAGGTTATTCGTGAATTACCCAATAATTTTCAACTTCTTCTCGCTCCACTTCCTTGGTCTTGGGTCCTAAAAAACTTCTTTTTGGGTTCAAAAAATTACCAACTATCTGAACACCAATCAACGTATTTCCTACTTTATTTTCAAAATCTCTCTTTTTGGAAGAAATTACTTTATCGAAAAGGTTTAGCAGGTGCTACCCATATTTTTACGGTTTCTTTAGCATTGAAATCTGCTATTTTAACCGAGCTCCCCTCGGCTCAAGTTTCAGTTATTCCAAATCGAGTAGAAAGAATTCCCATGAAAGGTCGAAAAAAAAAGAATCGAATTGCTATCATTGGTGACATTCGCGATCAAGTGAAAGGTATTTCCCAGGGTTTGGAATGGATACAGCAAGCATTTTCGTCCTTTGAAATTGCCGTTGTAGGAAATGGTCCAGACTTAACGAGAATTAAAGAAATGTTTCCGAAAGTATCTTTTTTACCCGCTATGCCCCACGATGAATTGTTGTTGTTTATTGAGGAAACCTCAGTTGTGGTAATTAACTCTCCTTTTGAAACTTTTAGTCTCTTATCATACGAAGTTCAACAATTAGGAACTTACCTACTCTGCCGAAAAAATGGAGGACCTGAAGATTATTCTTCCGAACACGTTGTTTGGTTCAGCAATTCATCTGAATTTTCGGTTGGGGCTCAGAAAATTAAAGAGAATATTTCCCGGAACCAATTTCCTCCCCCGTTTCATCATCAATTTCTTGAAGGTTCGAACATTCTTAAGTTATGGAAGGAAGCCCTCCAATGAAAACCATCGTTCAAGTTATTGGAACGCTTTCCACCCGAGTATTAGGAAACCTCATCACTCTTTTGATGTTGGGATATTGGGCCAAAGTATATGGAATTGATTTTCTAGGGTTCATATCCTTATTCACACTTCAGATCTCCGTTTCTTTTATTTTCTCTGGGATTTTCGCTGGATCCTCGGCTATCTTTTTTTCAAATCAGTGGAAAAATGGAACCCTGTTTACGGCCTCCATGGTTGGGACTATGGTTTGTTCCATCGGTTCATCGTTGGCTTTGTGGTCGATGGGATTGATACCTTCGGAAGCGAATTCCTTTTTCCTCGTAGCGGCTCTTTTCCACGCTTTGGGTTCATTGTTACAATCCATACACCTCGGAAGAGGAAATGTTGGAGTTTTTAACCATATTCAGTTGATTCAAAATGTAGGTCTTCCCTTTCTTTTCTTTGTTTTACCCATTTCTGATCCATTTGAATTATATGGATATTCTTGGATTGGAGCTCAAGGAATATCTGGATTGTATGCCGTTATTCGATTTCCCAAATCAGAAGATGGAGAATCGTTATCGTTTGGTTTGGCAACAAAAAAAATGTTCAAGTATGGGTTTTGGGGACAGTTGACGAATTTAGGACAAATGTTGAATTACCGTTTTTCGTATTATTTGCTTGATTTTTATCATGGACGTGAAGCGGTTGGAATTTTTTCTGCTGCTATTCAATTGGCAGAATCGACTTGGTTACCAGCTAAAAGCATGGGTACGGTTCATTTAAGTCGATTGCTCAACCTTCCCGAGCAGGAAGATGATACACCAGCATCCATGAAAGTTGCTTTTTGGGCTTCTCTTGCTGGTGTTGTGGTACTCATGGCTATTCCTAACGATTTGTTTATCCTCATCTTTGGTGCAAAGTTTTCGAAGGCATTTCCCTATTTTCTTGGTTTAGGTCCAGGAATTATCATCTTTTCGTTTGCCATTATCATCGCCCAATTTTTTGCTGCTAAAAACAAAATTCAATTGAATTCCATCGCAACCATCTTCGGACTGTTGGCCACTTTAAGTTTGGGATTTGCCTTGGTTCAACCGTTTGAAGTATTGGGAGCCGTAATGACGACATCCATTTCTCATGTGATCAATGCTTTTGTCCTACTTTACTTCTACCATAAACAATCGCCCATTCCTTGGAAATTCATCCTAAACCCGTTTCAATGGAAAACTTCCAAATAATTTTTGAAGACCCTCAATTTGCTGTATTAGCGAAATCTGCAGGAGTAGCCATTCAAAGTTTGGAGTACACCATTCATCCTGAAATTGAACAACATTTTCAAGGAAAGTCAATTTTGATTGTTAACCGAATCGACCAACCCGTATCAGGAATTTTCATTTTAGCCTTTTCAGATTTTGCAGAACGAGATTTAAGATTACAATTCGAAAATCAGATTGCCAAGAAAACCTATGTAGCCATCTGTGAAAACGATATTGGAGAAAAAGGTCGATTGGATCATCTTCTCATAAAAGTTGGAAATAAATCCAAAATAACGAATGACTCGGCTGGAAAACCCTCTTCCCTATCCTATCAGCGTTTTGGAAAATCTGATCGATATTTTGGTTATTTCATCCAACTACATACCGGACGTTTTCATCAAATTAGAACACAAATGGCTCATGCTGGGGCATGCATCAAAGGAGATTTAAAATACGGAGCGAAACGAAGTCATCCCGGTGGCGGAATTTGTTTACATTCCTATCAATTGGAAGTCAACCATCCTCAAACGCAAGAACGAATGAAATTCATCGATGCTCCACCTCAGGATTCCCTTTGGGATTATTTTAAAACTTTACTTCCTTGAAAGCCCGCTTAGCGGTTTGATAATCCACAAAGTACTGAAATTTAATGGATAGACTATGAGCATGAGGAATTCCCATCACATTGGCCACATTTTCCCAATATGTTTTTTCTTTTTCCGTATCGATATTGAAAAGAGAATTTTTGTAGACCACCAATAAATCACTTCCGGGTGCAAACCTCCATCGCAACTCCCAATCAATGGTAAAGGCCGTAAATGAAATGTCGTTGATCGAGGGTGCATTCGCGATAGGAAATCCTTGATATCCAGTTGGTCCCCATTTTCCATTTTCATCGATATCAAAAAAGGAATGATAAGTTGCTGTACTCCAATAATTTCGCATTCTAAAATTGGTGAACAAAACTGCATTGAACGAATGAGTAACCGTTAATCCAGTTTCGTATGTTTCCATGCCCCTTTTCCCTAGGGTAATGTCATTTCCATTTCTATAAACAAAACCAATGTTGTTAGCCAACATGGTATACGTTAATCCCGGAATGATAAAGGTTTTATCTCCAACACGAAATCTTAATTCAGTCCAAACTGTAAAATCGGAACGATCCTTTTGGTCGTAACGGGTGTATTCCCAACCGGCATCAATGGCTACTTTTTTGTTGTAATTGGAAGAAATCCAACCGCTGGTGTAATAATTTCTCGGGGTATAAATAAATCGTCCAGGGGTTCTAGGTTCGAAATAATCTGCACCTTCTAAAGGTGCTGCTGAAAAGTTTAATCCCATGGCCATGAATTTTTTGGTAAATCCAGTAAAATTGTAGCTCAATGAAGCATTTGCAAATGCGGAAGGAACTACCACCCGATTGTAATTGGCCGAAAAGCTGTGATTAAATCGATTGAATTGCAACCAAGAAAAGATTTTAACCGGTTTGAAATAAAATTGTGAAATGGAGGCAGACTGATTGAAAATGTTGTTGTTGGTTTGAAATCCGAGGTCGTTCTGATTGTATGTATTATCCATAAAGAAACCATTGTAGTTCCATTGGATTTTCCCAGCATTTTTTCCGGCCGACCAATTGGCCTTAATCCCCTGATTTGTTCGATTCGAAAACCATTGCCAACTGCTACCCAAGCGTCCGCTAACAAAATGATTTAATTTCTTATTATTGAATCGAAATTGGGTTGCCAATACTTGGGCATCCATGGCTGTTCCCTCACGCAAAACATTGGAACTAACTATACTTAAGAAAGAATTATTGGGTAAATTTTGATCGAAAACCAACAAATTTGAGTTCGTTAATGGATTTACCAATGCTGTTCGGGTTTGTTGGGTAATCGTATCGAAATACGTATTGTACCCCGCAGCGGTAATGGCATTTAATATTCCAATTCCCAAGCCGCCACTGGTCCTTCCTGAAACTTTTGTGGCATTCAACAACTGGGCAGGACCCGCCGTAGAAACCGTAATTTCATTCAATCCTTGGGAAGCCCCTAATCGGTAATATGGCCGATCGCCAATTCTTCTTGAGTAAAACAAATCACCTTTTGAAAACAATTCAATCCCCTCGGTAAAAAACTGACGAAACTCATTGAATTTCACTTCAAACGGAGTCAAATTCAATACCTGATTATCGAAACGGACCTGTCGAAAATCTGGAATCGTGGTGGCATCCAAAGTGAAAGCTTCGTTCAATCCCCATTTTAAATCAGCTCCAAATTGACTATTATTCGACGTTAATCCTTGCTCCCTTTGGGTAACATTGGATAAGTAGGGATATAGCATCAAACGCAGGGGTGGATGCAAATTTTTCAAACCTGTTAACTTCCCGGATCGTGCCAAAATTCCCGAAGGGTTTCCATAACGAATCATGGAAGGATCCAAGGGATTCCACCAAACCTCTTCCCTATTACGGCGAATTTCACGAGAAAAGTTGATATTCCAAACATCTTCTTCAGCCTCAGCAAATCGAATAGCGGCATAAGGAATCCGTATTTCTAAGGCCCAACCTTGTTCGTTTTTACAGGTCTTACTTTCCCATACGGCATCCCAGGATTCATCAAACCCGTTGGCCGACATTCGGCTATCAATTTGAACGTTATTTACGGTCAGTCCAAAGTAAAACGCATTGTTTCCGTCTTTATAGGTGTCTAAAATGATGGCGAACCAATCACTGTTTCCAGTATTGTCGCGTTGACTCATTTGCGTCATGATGGAATCGGGAAAAGTGTCATCCAATTGAGCGCCAAAAATCAAGGCATCTTCATCAAATAGAACTTTTACGGTAGTATTTTGAGAGGCAGGGAAAAATGGAACGGGGTTGATGGTGGTGAAATTAGTAGCATTTTCAGCTAATTTCCAATCGTTTTCGTTCAATTTCCCATCAATGGTAATTTTTTCTTGTCGTTTCCTTGCCTGAACCTTTTTGGGTGGTGCATTTAAAACGGTCTCGTTCCCAAAAGAATGAAATGAAAAGGCGAGAAAAAATAAACTATACCAGAAACGCATGAATTTTGGGATGAATGGGGTTAAGGATTTCAATGAGCTTTTCGATTTGACTTTCCTGTTGAATGAATTGGAATCCATTGGTTTTTCTTTCCTGAAATACTTGATCAGGGAATAGCATATTCTTTATCTTCCCAATTCTTTGAACCTCGATTTCTTGCTTTTGTTTGATGGCTTTTTCAACTTTCTTTTCTAATCCTCTCCACAGCCCTTTCATTTTTTCAACCTCTGAGCCTAAGGTCGCAAGCAACGTAGGATCAATTTTTTCAATTTGCTCTCTCGCATGTTGTTCCATGAAATTAAGATCAATAATAAAGGGTTCAGCCAAAAATTGATCGGGTTGCTGATGAATTAATCGTTTAATCAAGGCTTGTTCATCAGAAAAAACATCATTAAACTTCCAACCCCATTTTTCTAACCAAAGTAGATGTTTGGGATCGACGAAAAATAAAGATGGACGCAGCAAAACGACCGGCATTTGCACATTAAATGCAGAAAAAGCGATTTTGAGTTGGGCCCAATACGCTACCTCAGCGGCTCCGCCGATGTAAGCTAGATTGGGCAAAATCGTCTCTTGATATAATGGTCGCATCAAGGCATTCGGAGAAATCTCCTCAGGCTTTAATTGAAGAAATTCTTGATCACCTTTATTGATCCTAATTCGATTTAAATCGTTTATTTTAAACAGGTTAATATCTCGATGATAAACTTGTGGTTCAAGTCCATAATTCGATAATACTTTGTTTTGCGTCTCAACCGATTTGGATAAAATTTGTTCTTTCCATTCCCGTTCAAAAAGCGCGAAAGCCCTGGATTTCAGTTCTTGAGAATCACCATCTACGATCAATAATCCAAATTTTCCAAAGCAAGCATGAACCAATCGAGCGATGCATTTTGATAAAGGAAAACCCTCTAGATAGGATTCTTGAATGAGTGTTTTTGCCCAAGGAGATGAGATATATTCCATCGCTTTCTGGATTTCCTCCATCCATGAACGCGTCATTTTTAATCTTCCAACGGGAGCATTTGAATATTCGGGGGCAAATTGAATGGTTTTTCCATAAAGAATGGTTGAAGCGATTTCATCAAAATCATGATCTTCACTCGCTAACCAAAAAACAGGAATGCATGCTTCTCCCAACATTTTTGAAAGATGAATGGTGGCAGCAATTTTGGTAAAGAAGAAATGTGGCCCGGAGAGAAAATTTAACTGATGACCTGTTGTTACCGTAAAAACATCTTCTTTGAGCAATTGATTTACCTGTTCTGGCAAAGGGATATCCCACGTTTCGTATTGGTTTTTGAGTACATTTACCAACGTATTTCTTGATTCTAAAGAAAATACTTTTGACTTTTTAGCCTTTTCGATTCCTTCTATACTTGGTTCAAAGTCAAAGAAATCACGATAATCCATGAATCCATTGCCTACTTTGGACGCAAATGATTGGCGATCAACATCGGCAAATGAAATTGACCAATTTTTCATTAAGATGGAATAACGCTCCCAAACAAGTCGAACTCTTCAGCTGAATCAATTTTCACCTGGGCAAAGTCACCTATTCTTACATAGTTTTCCGATAATTCTGCATTGACTAATACCTCATTATCTACTTCAGGAGAATCGAATTCAGTTCTTCCAATGAAATATTCCCCTTCTTTTCGATCAAATAGGACCTTGTATTGCTTGCCGACTTTCTTCTGGTTTAAATCAAAAGAAATGCCCTGCTGAATGGCCATAATTTCTTCTGCCCGGGCTTCTTTTACCTCTTCAGGAACATCGTCAACAAGGTTGAATGCAGCAGTATTCTCTTCATGGGAATACGTAAATACCCCCAATCGATCAAATTTATTCCTTTCAATGAAAGCCATGTGTTCTTCATGGTCGGCCTGAGTTTCACCCGGGAATCCAACAATCATGGTGGTTCGGAGGGCTATTTCAGGAACTTCTTGTCGAATTTGATCAATGAGTTCCTGAGTTCGAGAAGCTGTGATTCCCCGGCGCATGGATTTCAACATATTCTCTGCCCCGTGTTGCAAAGGCATGTCCAAGTAGTTGCAAATGTTGGGATACTTTTTCATTAAAGGCAAAATATCCATGGGGAATTGACTTGGATACGCGTATTGCAAACGAATCCAATCGGCTCCAGGCACATCCGCTAATCGTTCCAATAATTCTGAAAGATTCCGTTTGCCATACAAATCCAATCCATAATAGGTTAAATCTTGGGCAATCAGCACCAATTCTTTGACCCCTTTGGAGGTTAAATGGGTTGCTTCTTTTACTAAATCTTCCAATGAGCGCGAAACGTGTTTACCCCGCATCAGCGGAATGGCACAAAACGCACAAGGACGATCACAACCTTCTGCGATTTTTATGAATGCCGTGTGATTCGGAGTGGTAATGATCCGCTCTCCCAACAATTCATGCTTATAATCGGCTTTCAGGGTTTTAAGCAAACGAGGCAATTCCATGGTGCCAAACCAAGCATCTACTTCCGGAATTTCAACTTCAAGTTCGTCTTTGTAACGGTGAGATAAACAACCGGTTACATACACCTTTTCAACAATTCCATCCTGCTTTGCATCTACATAACGGAGAATGGTATCAATGGATTCTTGTTTGGCATTATCAATAAAACCGCAGGTATTGATAATGACAATATCATTGGCCTCGTCGGTTCTTTCGTGTCCAACATCGAAGTTATTGGCTTTGAGTTGGGTGAGAATATTTTCACTGTCAACCAAGTTTTTTGAACACCCCAGGGTGATCAAGTTAACTCGATTTTTGGCTCTAGTTTTCGTTTTCATTCGGGCTTACAGATGAATAACTTCACCATAAGCAGCTGCAGTAGCTTCCATCACAGCTTCCGACATGGTGGGGTGTGGATGAACGGCTTTTAAGATTTCATGTCCGGTTGTTTCCAACTTACGAGCTACAACCACTTCGGCAATCATTTCGGTAACATTTGCTCCAATCATGTGAGCTCCAAGAAACTCTCCGTATTTCGCATCGAAAATTACCTTTACGAATCCTTCTTTTGCACCGGCAGCAGAAGCCTTTCCGGAAGCAGAAAATGGGAATTTTCCGACTTTAATTTCGATACCTGCTTCTTTTGCTGCGCGCTCGGTCATTCCAACGCTAGCAATTTCTGGAGCGCAATACGTACATCCTGGAATGTTTCCATAATCCAACGCTTCAACGTGCATTCCAGCAATTTTTTCAACGCAAATGATTCCTTCCGCAGATGCTACGTGTGCCAAGGCAGGACCTTTAACGATGTCACCGATGGCGTAATATCCAGGAATGTTGGTGCGATAAAAATCATCAACCATTACTTTTCCTTTATCGGTGGCAATGCCAACATCTTCTAAACCAATGTTTTCGAGGTTGGTGATTACTCCGGCAGCCGAAAGAACCACATCGCACTCGATGATTTGTTCACCGGATGCTGTTTTCACGGTAACTTTTGCACCTGAACCCGATTTTTCAACTTTTTCCACGGAGGAGTTGGTTAAAATATCGATTCCTTTTTTCTTGTAGATTTTTTCTAGTTCTTTGGAAATATCGGTATCTTCAACGGGAACAATGTTGGGCATAAACTCAACAATGGTCACCTTCGTTCCCATGGTGCTGTAGAAATATGCAAATTCAACACCGATCGCACCCGAACCGATTACGACCATGGATTTGGGTTGTTTTTCCAATGACATGGCCTTGCGGTATTCAATAACCATTTCACCATCGATGGGGACATTGGGTAATTGACGAGCGCGAGCACCGGTTGCTAAAATGATGTGGTTGGCCGAAATTTCTGAAATTTTTCCATCGGCATCCGTTACCTCAACTTTTTTTCCAACTTTCACTTTTCCGTAACCCATGATGACATCGATCTTATTCTTCTTCATCAAAAATTGGATGCCTTTGCTCATGCCATCGGCAACGCCACGAGAACGATTCACTACGGCATTGAAATCCGCTTTTGCATCGGCTACCGAAATGCCGTAGTCGGAAGCATGCTGAATGTATTCAAAAACTTGGGCACTCTTCAATAAGGCTTTTGTGGGAATACATCCCCAATTTAAACAAATTCCACCCAAAGATTCTTTTTCAATGATGGCCGTTTTCATTCCTAATTGGGAAGCACGAATGGCAGTAACATATCCACCAGGACCACTTCCGATAACAACTACGTCGTAATTCATGAGTTTCAAATTTATTGGCAAAGATAACAATTTCCTTTCGCTTCCTTTTTACTTTTACCGCATGCTACCCGAAAGTATTTCTCAATTTTTAAATGACCATTTTTTACGTTTTCATGGAATTCCTGGAAATGTCCATCGAATCAAATCTGTTGGCGGTGGATGCATCAGTTTTACTTATCAATTCGATTATGCTGACAAAAGTTACTTTATTAAATATTTAAGCAAAGAAAAGTTTCCAAACATGTATTGGGCCGAGTCAAAGGGCTTGAAACTCTTGGATTCGGTGGGTGCTTTTGACATTCCAAGAATTATTTTAGAGGGAGAAACGGATGAGTTTCAATTTTTAGTCATGGAATTCATCGATTCATCTCCTAAGAAAAATGGATTTTGGGAAGAGCTCGCATTGGGAATGTCGCAAATACATGCCGAAACCCAGCCCCAATTCGGTTTATCGTTTCATAATTTCATCGGTACATTAGAACAAAAAAACGATCAGGTTGATTCATGGACAGAATTTTATTTTGCCCAACGATTGATGCCCCAATTAGAAATGGCCCTAATGAGCCAAAAGTTACCTAAAGACATCATTGGGAAATTTGAACACTTGTTTTTGAAATTTGATGAATTAATTCCTAAAGAAAAGCCTTCATTGCTTCACGGTGACTTTTGGTATGAGAATGTTATTCCCAATCAATTCGGTGCCCCAACATTGATTGATCCGGCCGTTTACTTTGGGCACCGAGAAATGGATTTAGCCATGGCCGATTTATTTGGAGGATTCTCAGAGGAATTTTGGGAAGCCTATCAACACCGTTTTCCCTTAGAACCCGGATACGAACATCGTAGAAAATTGCATCAGCTGTATCCTTTATTGGTCCACGTAAATTTATTTGGTGACGCTTATCCACAAAGGGTGATAAATATCATGAACCAATTTTCATAAGCTTCGTTGTTTTGTAGATATTTTTGTATTCATGAAAGATAAAATCAGTTTGGTTGGTGGTGGATTGGTGGGATCCATGTTGTCTATTTTGTTGGCGAAGAAAGGATATCCCGTAGAAGTTTTTGAAGCTCGTCCCGACATGCGCAAAAGCAACTCGTACGCTGGTCGATCCATCAATTTGGCCATGAGTCACCGTGGTTGGAAAGCCATTGAAATGGCTGGAATTAAAGAAAAAATTGATGAAGTTGCCATTCCCATGTACGGTCGAATGATTCACGACATGGAAGGCAACCAAACGTTTCAACCCTACTCCATTCACAACGATGCTATTTATTCTGTTTCTCGATCTGGATTAAATCAAGCATTGATGCAAATTGCGGAAGATTTAGGGGTGGATTTCCATTTCGAAAATAAATGCATCGGAGCCGATTTAGATTCCAATGAACTAACATTTCAACTTTCGGATGGCTCTCAGAAAAAGGTTAAAACCAACATCTCGATTGGAACCGATGGTGCGGCCTCCGAACTTCGATATGCCATGCAACGTAAAGGCCGCTTTAACTTTCGTCAAGATTTTATTGAACACGGCTACAAAGAAATTTCCATTCCAGCAAATGCCGATGGCTCGTTCAAATTGGAGAAAAACGCCCTTCACATTTGGCCTCGCAAAGATTTCATGTTAATCGCTTTGGCCAATCCAGAAGGAAACTTTACCTGTACCCTGTTTTTCGATATGGAAGGCCCGTTGTCCTTCGAATCGGTTAATACTCGTGAAAAAGCTAAGGATTTCTTTGAAAAATATTTCCCAAACATTCCTGAATTAGCTCCCGATTACCTTGATCAATACGAGAATAATCCGGTTGGTATTTTAGGCATTGTTCGATGCGCTCCTTGGAATTACAAGAAAACACTTCTATTAGGCGATGCTTCCCATGCCATCGTTCCGTTTTATGGTCAAGGAATGAATAGTGGTTTTGAAGATTGTACAGCGTTACTGGAAATGATGGAAGAAATTGGCGAGGATTGGAACACTTTAATTCCTGAAATTGCGAAAAAACGGAAACCCAATGCTGACGCCATTGCTGATTTGGCGCTCTACAATTTCATTGAAATGAGGGATAAAACAGCAGATCCAAGATTTATTCTTCAAAAGAAAATGGAAGGTGAAATCCAAAAAAGACATCCTGAAAAATGGATTCCGCTTTATTCCATGGTTTCGTTCTCCCACATTCCTTATGCCGAAGCATGGAGAATTGGACAAGCACATAATGAATTCATGCAAGAATTCCTCGATCTTCCGAATATTGAAAATCGGTGGAACGACGCAGACGTAGTAGAACTCATCGACCAAAAATTGGCAAATACCATCTTTTAATTTGTCAAAAAGACTTACTATGCAAAGAAAAAGCCGACATTTTGTCGGCTTTTTCTTTGCGGTTACAGATTTGAATGAAAAAGTAAAAACGAGAAAATATGAATATGCAAAATTTCACCGAAAAGTCACAAATGGCTGTTCAGCAATCCATTGGAATTGCAGAAAATCTAGGAAATCAGTCCTTGGAAAATGGCCACTTATTGAAGGGAATCATGGAGGTGGATGAAACCGTACTTCCTTATTTCCTACAAAAAATTCAGGCCACCAAAGAACGGCTCATTTTGCCCTTAGATGCTCAATTAAAACGATATCCCAAGGTTGAAGGTGGCCAAGTTTTTGTGGGCAATTCGCTTTCCAAAACCTTTAAAAATGCTGAAGCCCACATGAAAAAAATGGGTGACCAGTTTGTTTCCTTAGAGCATTTGATTTTAGCTCTTTCTGAAAATACCGACGAGATCGGTCAATTAATGAAAGACATGGGATTGAAATTCCAACAGCTTCAATCGTGGATTTCAGAATTGCGGAAAGGAGCAAAAGTTACCGATGCCCATGCTGAAAACACTTACAATGCTTTAGGAAAATATGCCATTAACTTGAATGATATGGCAACGAAAGGGAAACTTGATCCCGTGATTGGTCGTGACGAAGAAATTCGACGGGTGATTCAAATTCTAGCCAGAAGAACGAAGAATAACCCGGTTCTGATTGGTGAACCTGGTGTGGGGAAAACTGCCATTGCCGAAGGGATTGCCTTTCGAATGATTCAAGGAGATGTTCCTGAAACGTTAAAAACGAAAACCGTTTATTCTCTGGATTTGGGAGCTTTGGTTGCTGGTGCGAAATACAAAGGTGAATTTGAAGAGCGATTAAAGGCCGTGGTGAACGAGGTAAAATCATCCGAAGGTGAAATCATTTTATTCATCGATGAAATTCATCAATTGGTTGGCGCCGGAAAAGGAGAAGGAGCCATGGATGCCGCTAATATTTTAAAGCCAGCTTTAGCTCGTGGCGAACTTCGTTCCATTGGGGCAACCACTTTGGCCGAGTACCAAAAATACATGGAAAGCGACAAAGCCTTGGAAAGACGCTTTCAAAAGGTGATGGTGGACGAACCTGATACACAGGATGCTATTGCTATTCTTCGTGGACTGAAAGAACGCTATGAAACCCACCATAAAGTTCGCATCAAGGATGAAGCGATCGTTGCCGCCGTTGAACTGAGTCAGCGATACATCAACGATCGATTTTTGCCTGACAAAGCGATCGATTTAATGGATGAAGCCGCTTCCCGTTTGAGGATTGAAATTGACTCTGTTCCCGAAGTTGTGGATGAATTGGAGCGAAAAGTGATGCAATTCGAAATTGAACGTGAAGCCATGAAAAGGGAAAACGATTTGGATCGCATCAAAGTTTTGGACAAAGAAATTGCTGATTTAAAGGAACAATCCAATGCTTTGAAAGCAAAGTGGAAGGCTGAAAAAGAATCGGTAGAAAAAATTCAATCGATCAAAGAAGAAATTGAACAATATAAATTAGAAGCCGATCAAGCAGAGCGAAGGGCGGAATACGGAAAAGTTGCGGAACTGCGATATGGTAAAATAAAAGAGGCCGAAGAAGCGCTTGCATTGGCCCAAACTCAACTTTCTTCGGCCCAAGATAGCGGAAGTCGAATGTTAAACGAAGAAGTAGGTGCCGAAGAAATTGCAGAAGTTGTTGCTCGCTGGACGGGCATTCCCGTGAACCGCATGTTGGAAAGCGAGCGCAATAAATTGCTTCACTTAGAAGATGAATTGAAAAAGAAAGTTGTTGGTCAATTTGAAGCCATTGAAGTGGTTGCCGATGCCGTTCGCCGAAATCGTGCTGGATTGCAAGACCCCAAACGTCCCATCGGCTCATTTTTGTTTCTTGGAAGTACTGGAGTTGGAAAAACCGAATTGGCTAAAGCCCTAGCATCTTTTCTCTTCAACGATGAAAATGCCATGGTTAGAATTGATATGAGTGAATACCAAGAAAAACACAGTGTTTCTCGATTGGTAGGAGCTCCTCCCGGATACGTGGGTTACGATGAAGGCGGACAATTAACCGAAGCTGTTCGCCGCAGACCCTATTCGGTTATCTTGCTTGACGAAATTGAAAAAGCTCATCCGGATGTTTTCAATATTCTTCTTCAAGTCTTGGACGACGGTCGATTAACCGATAACAAAGGAAGGGTGGCTAATTTTAAAAATACCATCGTCATCATGACCTCCAATTTGGGATCGCAAAAGATTCAAGAGAAGTTATTTGGCAAAGAGGGCCATGCTTTAGAAGAATCCAAGGACGAATTAAAAGATGAAATGTTGGAAATTTTAAAGGGGCAACTTCGTCCGGAATTCATCAATCGAATTGACGAAGTGGTGGTATTTTCTCCATTAGGAAAATCAGAAATTCTTGGAATCGTTCGTATACAAATGAATCAACTGGTGGACCAACTGGAAGCCATGGGGATTACGCTTGGATTTACCGAAGATGCACTGCTAAAAATTGGAAGTTTAGGTTTTGACATTCAATATGGAGCCCGACCACTTAAAAGGGCCATCCAACGAAATGTATTAAATCCATTGAGCAAGGCCATATTGGCTGGAACAGTTACTTCTGAAAATCCGATTTTATTGACCACTTCCAAAGAGGGTGAATTGATTTTTGAGTAATAACATCGCTAAATTTTACGTTCTTGATCTTATGAAACACGTATTTCTCTTCATTTCTATTCTTCTATCCATTTCGATAAATGAAGTATTCGCACAATCTCAAAAAGAAAAGAATATGGAATTGTTTCGCATGATGAATGATTATCGAAAATTGCATGGACTTTCGGCCATCAACTTGAATGAAAAACTTCAAGCGGTGGCCGAGGCCCACGCTTTAGATCTTGAAAAGTATTACGATCCCACTCAAAAAAAATGCAATCTTCATTCTTGGTCAACTCATGGGAATTGGAGTTCTTGTTGTTATACCGATGATCATTCCAAGAAAGAATGCATGTGGAATAAACCCAAAGAAATTGCGAATTACAAGGGGAATGGTTTTGAAATAGCCTTTTATTCTTCCGAACAGTTAACGCCTGAAAGGGCCTTAAACGGCTGGAAAAAAAGTACGGGACACAACCAAGTTATTCTTCAAACAGGAAGTTGGAAAACCATTGATTTTAAGTCCGTTGGAGTGTTTATTAGCGATCACTATGCTGTAATTTGGTTTGGTGTGGAATGAAAATCTCTCTTATTTGTACTTTTTCCCACCATGGGATTTTTTTTAAGAAATTCATCAAAACAATTTTTTAAAAAATTTGTTTGTGGTAATTTCGGAAAAGAAAGTGGAAAAAGCATGCAGAGAATAACGTTAGATTGTGCGGTTTGTGATTCAAACAAGATTGGATTTCTGAAACATTGTAATCAAGAGCAACTCGAGAAGGTTTCAACGGGAAAGACTTGTTGTTATTTTAAAAAAGGTCAGCATATTTTTTACGAGGGAAATTTGCCAATGGGAATTCACTGCATTAGTAGTGGGGTTGTAAAATTGGTTCGAACGAATTTAGACGGTAAGGAACAAATTTTACGATTTGCTCAAAAAGGCGATTATCTAGGATATCGTGCCTTGGTTGCCAATGAACCATTATTGGCATCAGCCATCGCCATTGAAGATACCATAGCATGTTTTGTTCCTCAGCGAGCTTTTATGGATTTAATCGACGAGGTTCCCGCCATCAGCAAAGAGTTATTGGTATCTCTTTGTCATGATTTGGGAGTTGTGGAAGAACGTGTTCAAAGCATGGCTCAGAAATCTGTACGTGAACGACTCGCCGAAACCCTATTATTTCTCCATGAAACATTTAATTCGGAAGATGAACATACGATTTCCATCACCTTACCCCGTGAGGATATTGCAAATATTGTTGGAACAGCCACAGAAACCGTCATACGTTTACTTTCTGAATTTAAGACAGATAAACTTATTGAGGTAGATGGAAAGAAAATTCGACTTCTTGACAAGCAAAAACTTGATCGCATTAGTCACGCATCAGTATAAAAACTGATTTTTATCATAAAACAAATTGAGGATTGTCATCGACAATCCTTTTTTGTTGAAGGAATTTTGTTGGGTAAATTTATGTTATGGCCATTCATGCCAACTTAATTCTGGATGAATCCCCACTTTCCTCAGAACTTCTTTTATGGACATCCATCTTTTGGCCAAAAATACAAGGTAGTCAAATTTCAATACAATTTGTTGATGGTCTTATGGATGTTCAAATTAATGTCTTATTTGATTCGGAGATGTTGAATAACCATGCATATTCTTATGTAGAGATATTCTCAAAAGTGATTCATAAAAGAGAGTTTTGTCAAGAGAAAATAGTTGGTAAGGCTATCCAAATTTTAAAAGAAAAAGGATTTAAAACAGAAGTTTATACAAGTCCCAATGCTCTACAAAACTGGATAGAAAATAGTCAATTTCATGATGTTACAATATTTTCAAAATCCATCATTAATTCATTTCAAATAGAAAAGTTGGAAAGGTTGGCTGAATACTGGGTTTATTCTCAACCACCCATATTACTACTTCCTCCCCATCCTATTCAATTTTCAAGAATTATTTTCACATTTGATGGAAGCCTTCATTCTATTCAAACCATCAAAAAGTTTTTTCCACTTTTTTCTTTCCTTTTACCAAATATTGAATTGATTTTCATTACAATAATTAAAGAAGATTCTTTACCTCAAGAAAAACCGATCATTGATTACATCAAATCGTATCAAGCTAATTTTTCAATCATTCGAACTTATTTATCTGATGATTGGCATGAAATCATCGATTTCGTATTTGAAAAAAAAGAAACCTTTTGGGTAAGTGGATTTTCCAGAAAAGCAATGGCGGAATTTCTTCGAAGTCCTTCAAGTAAAGTTTCACAAAATTCCACAACAGCCATCTTCTTCGATTAACGATGTTTTCACCTATAGCACAAACTGTCCCATGTTTTCACTGCGGTGAAAATTGCGAAAATGAAATTATTTCTTTTCAAGAGCATTCATTCTGTTGCCATGGATGTCAAAAAGTATTTGAAATCCTTTCTGAAAATTCTCTTTGTGATTACTATGATTTAGAAAATGCTCCTGGAATTACTTTAAGAAATCCAATATCTGCTCATAAATTTGATTATTTGGATGACGAAACGGTTCAAGAAAAAATCATTCAATACCAAGATCAAAATCAAATTCAGGTTCAATTTCACATTCCAACCATGCATTGTGCTTCGTGCATTTGGTTATTGGAACACTTGTATCGACTTGATTCAGGAATAAAGCAATCAAGAGTCAATTTTCTAAAAAAGACTCTTTTCATTTCTTTTGATCGAAGCGCAACCAGTTTGAAAAAAGTGGTTCATTTGCTTAGTTCTCTTGGATATGAACCAGCCCTTCAATTAAACGATTTAGAGAAAGTAGTTAAAAAGGATGAAAACAAACGTTTGTTGTTTCAAATTGGGGTTGCTGGTTTCTGTTTTGGAAACATCATGCTCATCAGTTTTCCTGAGTATTTTGGATTGGATAGCATGACCAAATTGGCTTTTTCGCCGCTTTTTGGATATTTAAACCTAGGTCTGTCCTTACCTGTATTTTTCTATAGTTCACAAGATTACTTCATTACCGCATGGAAAGGGTTGAAAAAGAAACATATTTCGATTGATGTGCCGTTGGCATTGGGAATTCTAGTATTGTTTTTCAGGTCACTTTACGACGTTGTATCAGGAACAGGAATTGGCTATTTTGATACTCATGCAGGGTTAGTATTTTTCTTATTGATTGGAAAATGGTTTCAACAACGAACGTTTGACACACTTTCATTTGAACGAGATTATAAATCGTATTTCCCGGTAGCTGTAACTGTGCGAAAAAATGGTATAGAAACCACCGTACCTATAACGCAGCTTCAAATTGGAGATCGGTTATTGATTCGAAATAACGAGCTCATTCCTGCAGACTCTCTTCTCATGAAAGGGAAAGCTCATGTTGATTTTAGTTTCGTAACCGGTGAATCCAATCCAATTGAAAAAGTACTCGGTGAGTTAATTTATGCAGGTGGCCGTCAAATGGGAGAAACCATTGAAGTTGAAGTTTGTAAAAAAGTCAATCAGAGTTACTTAACTCAATTGTGGAATTCAGATCATTTTTCAAAAAACCATGAGAGCCGGATTCAATCCTTTCAGCAAAAAGTAAGCAAATACTTCACGTATTCATTGTTATTTATTGCATTTTCATCAGCTGGATTTTGGGCATTTGTAGATCCAACTTTATCCCTACATGCCTTTACATCAGTATTGATTATTGCTTGTCCGTGTGCATTGGCATTATCAAGCCCCTTTGCTCTTGGTACCGCATTAAGAATTTTTGGAAGGAATAAATTTTACCTTAAATCATCCGAAACGGTAGAACACCTTGGAAGAATTGACACCATTGTTTTTGATAAAACGGGTACCATTACTCAACCATCAGAATCCATTATTTCGTACCATGGGGAAGGATTAACCGAAATTCAAAAGGAAATGATTTTCTCTATGACCAAAAATTCGGTCCATCCCCTTTCAAAAAAAATAAATAAATTCTTTCAAGCATCAACGAAAACCCCATTAAATCAATTTGAAGAATTGGCAGGTAAAGGAATGCGGGGCAGTCAAAATCAAAATACCTTACGACTAGGTTCTGCCAAATGGCTGAAGGTCGATGTAGGAATGGGGGATGTATTAGACTCAAGGGTTTATGTAGAGTGGAATGGGAAATTGTTAGGTTTTTTTTCGATTCAACAACAATATCGGATTGGATTAAAACAGATATTAAGCGATTGGAAAAATTCGTACTCCTTGCATTTGTTATCGGGAGATCATGATCGGGAAAAAAGTCGATTAAGCCACTTTTTTGGAGATGAAGAACAATTACATTTCTTTCAATCTCCCTCTGATAAAATGCATTTTATTGAGAATCTTCATCAGAAAAAAAAGAATGTAATGATGGTGGGTGATGGGTTAAATGATGCTGGCGCATTAAAAGTAGCTGATGTTGGGCTATCCATTACGGAAGATTCTGCACATTTTTCTCCTGCTTCCGATGTAATCATGGAAGCTTCCATGTTTGAACATCTTCCTCAATTCTTGCGATTTTCAAAAAGAACGATTAAGGTGATTCATTTTAGTTTTTTGATTTCACTTGCCTACAACTTTGTGGGTTTGTTTTTTGCTGTTCAAGGGGATTTGTCACCAATAATAGCGGCCATTTTAATGCCTCTGAGTTCAATTACCATTATTTCATTTACCACCTTGGCCACCCGCTGGATGGCACATAAAGAAAACTTAACATGAGTGTAATGTATTTATTAATCGGAATCAGTTTATTACTGGCCGTTGGATTTTTGGGATTATTCATTTGGAATGTAAAATCTGGACAAATGGACGATGATTATACCCCTTCGGTGCGGATACTTTTTGAAGATACGCCAACTTCGGAGAAGGATCCTCAAAAAAAAACTGATAAAAATCATAAGGAAGGGTGACGAAGGTCAGCGTTTACTTTTTCCCATTAAAAGAACTTTGTTCAACTTAAAAGGCAATCATTATGCACATAGAAAAGTTTAATTACGACAATCGAATCGTTCGAAACTTCATCATTGCCACCATCATTTTTGGTGTTGTAGGAATGTTGGTTGGGCTCACTGCAGCGATTCAACTTTATGCACCTGAAGCGAATATGGGCACACCATATACCTCATTTGGTCGTATTCGACCTTTACACACGAATGCCATCATTTTTGCTTTTGTTGGAAATGCAATTTTTGCCGGAGTGTACTACTCGCTTCAACGTTTAACAAAGGCTAGAATGTTTAGCGACTTTCTGAGCAACTTTCACTTTTGGGGTTGGCAAATCATCATTTTAGCTGCGGCGATCACTTTGCCTTTAGGTATGACTACTTCGAAAGAATATGCAGAATTGGAATGGCCCATTGATATTGCCATTGCATTGGTGTGGGTTGCTTTTGGAGTAAATATGATTGGGACTATCATAAAACGAAGGGAAAAGCAGATGTATGTAGCACTTTGGTTTTACATCGCAACATTTGTAACTGTTGCAGTGCTACACATTGTTAACTCCATTGAACTCCCCATTTCATTAACTAAAAGTTATATGGTTTATGCGGGGGTTCAAGACGCCTTGGTTCAATGGTGGTACGGTCATAATGCGGTTGCATTCTTTCTAACTACGCCATTTTTAGGGTTGATGTATTACTTTTTACCCAAAGCCGCTGGTCGACCTGTTTATTCGTATAAACTGTCTATTCTTCACTTTTGGTCGTTAATTTTCATTTATATCTGGGCTGGCCCTCACCATTTATTGTATTCTTCCCTACCCGATTGGGCGCAATCGTTGGGAGTAGTGTTTTCCATTATGCTTATTGCGCCATCCTGGGGTGGTATGATCAATGGATTGCTCACACTTCGAGGAGCTTGGGATAAAGTTCGCGATGAGCCTGTACTAAAAATGTTTGCGGTAGGAATAACAGCGTATGGAATGGCCACGTTTGAAGGTCCGATGTTATCCTTGAAAAATGTAAATGCTATTGCCCACTTTACCGATTGGATTGTTGCCCACGTTCACGTTGGTGCTTTAGGTTGGAATGGTTTATTAACCTTCGCTATCATTTATTGGATGATTCCTAGAATGTATCGTACCCATATTTATTCCAAAAAATTAATCAATGTACACTTTTGGTTAGCCACCCTTGGAATTGTTTTTTACGCTGTTCCCATGTATTGGTCAGGGTTCACACAAGGTTTGATGTGGAAAGAATTTACAGCTGATGGTATGTTGCAATATCCCGAATTTTTGAAAACCACCTTGCAAATTATTCCTTTGCACGTTGTTCGATCTATAGGTGGAACGTTGTATCTGGCTGGATTTTTTGTCATGATTTATAACGTTGTAAAAACCATGAAAGCTGGTTCTTTTCTTGCAAACGAACCGGCAGAAGCGCCAGCTTTAGATAAAACAACCCTTTTCAAAAAAGGAGATTTTTGGCATGCTGTTTTAGAGAAAAAACCTGTAACCTTTACTGTATTGGCGGTGGTAGCAATTCTCATCGGTGGTGCCGTTGAAATGCTTCCTACTTTTTTAATCAAAGAAAATATTCCAACCATTAGCAGTGTTAAACCGTATACACCTTTGGAGTTAGAAGGACGGGATTTGTATATCCGTGAAGGTTGTAACGCATGTCATACCCAATGGGTTCGCCCATTCCGAAGTGAAACAGAGCGTTACATGGGTGAATATTCAAAAGCTGGCGAATACGTTTATGACCATCCTTTCTTGTGGGGCTCTAAACGAACAGGACCAGATTTACACCGAGTTGGAGGAAAATATCCCAATAGCTGGCATTACATCCACATGAACAATCCTGTAAATACTTCTCCTGGATCCATCATGCCCGCTTACCCGTGGTTGGCTGAAAACGATTTGGATATTGAAAAAACTGCTGATAAACTTCGTGCAATGCAAACATTAGGTGTTCCATATTCCAATGAAGAAATTCAAAATGGAGTGGAAAACCTTAAAAAGCAAGCCCAGTCGATTACTGAAAATCTTGCAAAGGATGGAATAGCATTGGAACCTAACAAGGAATTGGTGGCCATGATTGCCTATTTGCAACGACTTGGCATGGATATCAAAAATCAGAACTTTAAAACTGCTCAAAAATAACGCTATGAAACAATTCTTAGAGCACGTAACAGGTATGGAGGGCTATTTGATCTTCTCGATGATGATCTTCATTCCCTTCTTCCTCATACTACTGTGGTGGGTATTTACCGCCGATAAAAAATACATTTCAGAAATGGAAAACCTACCTCTGGAAGACAATGAAAAGAAAACTTTTAATCAATAATCTCATGAAAAAAGTCATTTTACCAATCGTTTTGATGTTGGCTGGATTTTCTGCAAGTGCACAAAATTCAACCGATGAGGTGATGGCCTTTATGGATAATCTTCTCATTACCATTACGGTGGTTTTGTTGATGGTTCTCATTTTGGTAGCCGTTGCCATGTTGAAAATGTTCGACTACGTAAAAAAAAACGACAGCGAGGATGAGGCAAATGAGGTAAGTATTTGGGAAAGATTACTCAGCCTCAAACCTTTAAGTGCTGAAAAGGACATTGAATTAGATCATAACTATGATGATATCAAGGAATTAAACAACCCTATTCCACCTTGGTTCAATGTCCTTTTTTACGGCACCATTGTTTTTGGTTTGGCCTATATTTTTGTTTTTCACGTTTTTCAAGTAAATCCGCTGCAAGCTGAAGAATACAAAACGGAATTAATCATTGCTGAAAAACAAAAACAAGAATACCTCAAAAAAATGGATAACTTAGTTAATGAAGACAATGTCACCATCACAGAAGATAAGTCTAAATTAGCTCAGGGAGCGGAGGTTTTTAAAACCAAATGTGTGGTTTGTCATGGAGAAAAAGCAGAAGGAAAAAATGGGCCAAATTTAACCGATGTGTATTGGCTTCACGGTGGGGATATCAAAGCAGTTTTTAAAACCATTTCCAATGGGGTTACCTCTAAGGGTATGCCTGCCTGGAAGAACAATTTCCCACCGGCCCAGATTCAAAGCATTGCAAGCTATATATTGTCTTTGCAAGGAAGTAATCCAGCAGGTGCTAAAGCTGCTGAAGGAATGGAATTTATTTCAAAATCCGATACATCAAACCAGGTTAAAATTTCAGCTAAATTGAATTAATTTTTTAGATTGATTCATAAATCTTTTTGAATCGCAATGATCCCTAACCTATGAGCCATCACGCTACACCTGAAACAGGAAATGAATACCGCAATACGGTTTCTTTGGTGGATAAAAAAACCGGCGATCGGCAGTGGGTTTATCCCAAAAAACCGAAAGGCCACTTTTATCAATGGAGAAGTGTAGTTGGCTGGTTACTTATGGGAGGATTATTCCTCGGACCCTTTCTTGAATACCAAAATCACCCACTTTTTTTATTTCATGTTTTAGAACGAAAGTTTATTTTCTTTGGAATACCATTTTGGCCCCAAGATCTTCCCTTGTTTGCCTTACTCATGGTCACTTTCATCGTATTCATCATTGTCTTCACGGTATTATTTGGAAGAATTTGGTGTGGTTGGGCCTGCCCTCAAACCATATTTATGGAAATGCTTTTCCGCAAAATTGAATATTGGATTGAAGGTGATTTTAAACAGCAAGAAAAATTAGATGAGCAAGCCTGGAATTTTCAAAAAATTTTCAAAAAATCCTCTAAACACTTCATCTTTTTCTCCTTAGCCATCATTATTGCTAACTCTTTCCTTTCTTATTTGATTGGTTGGAAAACGGTTAAACTTTTAATTTCAGAAGGACCAGCTAATCACTTAGGACCATTTATTGCTTTGCTTGTTTTTGCTGCTGCTTTTTATTTTGTTTTTGCCAAAATTCGGGAAATTGTATGTGTTGTTATTTGCCCATACGGACGATTACAAGGATTAATGTTGGATAAAAACTCAATTGTTGTTGCCTATGATCATGTTCGTGGGGAACCAAGGGGAATGCATAAAAAGAATGAAACCAAATCTTTAGGAGATTGTGTTGATTGCTATCGATGTGTACAAGTTTGTCCAACAGGCATTGATATTCGAAATGGAACTCAATTGGAGTGCATCAACTGTACGGCCTGTATCGATGAGTGTGATGATGTCATGACTCGAATGAAAAAAGATAAAGGGCTTATTAAATACGCTTCTAAAGAACAAATTGAACAAGGAACTAAATCGCGATTAACTGGTCGAAGTAAATCCTACATTATCTTATTAATTTTCCTCCTAGCTAATTTGATTTTCTTTTTATCAACCCGACACCCCATTGATGCGACTTTTTTAAGAACTCCTGGAATGCTTTATCAAACTCAAGACCATGATCTCATCAGCAATATGTACAATTTTGAAGTCATCAACAAAACATTTGATTCATGCTCCATTGAATTCAAACTGTTGGAACCTAAAAACGCAGAAATGAAAATGGTTGATCGACCAAGTTTAATCAATTCTTTATCTGAAGATGGTATTTTAACAGGTTCCTTTTTTATTCTTATCAATAAAAACAACATTTTAAAAAACAACACTTCGGCCAAAATTCAGGTATTGAGAAATGGTATTGAAATGGAAACTATCAAAACAAATTTTATTGGCCCAGTAAACATGAATAAAAAATGAGAAAATTTAATTGGGGTCAAAAAATGATTTTTTTTGCCATCATTTTCATGTTGATGGTCATTGGTTTAGTGGCTAAAATGATGGGACATGCCGAGCAATTAGTGGATGAAAATTATTATGAAAAAGGCTTATCCTACCAAACTGAAATTGATGCTCACGAAAATCAGGATTACATTTTCAAGTATCAGGATTCTTTGAAATTAATTACTTTTTCATCTCCTGATGCTGATTCCGTCATCCTTTTCGCAATGCGTCCTTCGAATCAAGCCCTCGATTTCTCAATGAAGTTGATTGCAGACGGTCATAATACATTTTCATATCCAACAGATGACATGGACAAAGGACCTTGGAATATTCGAATTCAGTGGAATTCAAAATCCAAAACCTGGATTGCCGATCAAAAAATCATATTGCCATGATTTTTTTTACTGCTTGGTTAACTGGAATCATGGGGAGTTTTCATTGTGCAGGTATGTGTGGGCCTTTGGCATTTGCAACTCCTACTTTGGGAACAACAACCCAGGCCAAGTGGTGGAGTAAAATCATTTATCATTTGGGCAGAATTGTAACGTATGCCATCATGGGATTTTTGATGGGTTCCTTTGGTTATGGAATCCAATTGGCAGGCTTTCAAAGAGGAATTGGAATTGGTACTGGAATCTTAATGATATTAATTGGCATTTGGAGTTCAAAATGGTTAGAAAATAAAATTGGAAGATTTTGGTCACCCCTTAAAACTTCCTTTTTTCAACGATGGATGCAAAAAAAATCTTGGCCTAATTTAATTGGCTTGGGATTTCTTCAAGGCTTACTTCCTTGTGGTTTGGTCTATTTTGCATTAATTGGTTCAATTGCTACTCAATCTTCTTTAAAAGGTGCCATCTTTATGTCGCTATTTGGACTTGGAACTCTACCGATGATGTTATCTATAAGTCTCATTGGTCATTGGCTAGATAAATCAAAAAGAATTCATTGGAGTAAAATGATTCCGATTTTTTCTGTAGTAGTGGGAAGTTTATTTGTTCTCCGAGGATTAAGTTTAGGAATACCTATGATTAGTCCCAAAATTGAACAAAATAGTCATCAAACTAGTATTCATTGCTGCACCAATTCAATGGAAAGTAATGAATCTAAAAAGGATGGTTGTTGTGGGGAAAATAAAGAAAATTGCACCTGTAATCATTAAAAATAAAAAAATGAAAATCAATGTTTCCGGAACCGAACGATTCATTCGAATTATGCTTGGTTTAATGCTAATCACCCTCTTTTTCTTTGGAATTTTTGGACCATTTTGGGGATATACGACCTTATTGATTTCTCTTATTTTCCTAGGAACTGGGATAATGGGAAATTGCCCAATTTATTCTCTATTAGACATGACAAAGAAGAATTAATTACGCTGGGGTCATTTGGTGTTTTCTTGAATTGCCGTAAATGGCAACATTCAATTCAAAGCCAACTAAAATTACAAAACTGTTGATGTACAGCCACAACATGATGATGAGTAGGGTTCCTAGCGAACCATACAATTTATTATACGTGCTGAAATGACTAACGTAATAACTAAATCCGGAACTGGTGATCCAAAACAAAAGGGTTGCTATCCAAGAGCCAGGACTGAAAAGATTCCATTTCGTGATGGTGCTTGGACCGAATCGATAAATAATTCCAAGAAGTAGTAAAATAATCCCTAAAACAATTCCTTTTTCCAAGAGCCAAAAGGCATACTTAACCATTTCAAAGGTTTTGGGAAATTTGTAATGGATCCATTCGGTAGCAATTCCTTCCAATACCAAGGAAGAAAGTCCTAGGATTACGGTTAATGAGAGAAGCAATAACAGGCCAGCGGCAATGAGACGCTTTCGAATCATTCCACGATTTTCAAATTGCCGATCCAATTTGTTGAAGGAATTCATCATGGCAAAAATGCCATTTGTGCTAAAAAAGAAGGCCAATAAAAGCCCAAAACCCGCTAATGCGCCTTGTTGATTTTGTAAAATATCTTCAATCGTATCTTTTACGGTAAGGAAAGCCGATTCCGGCAAAGCAAAACGCAACAACTCCATAAATCGAATTTCAAATCCAGAATACGGAACAAATGCCAACATCGTAAAAAAGAAGATGGTTGCCGGAAATAAGGCCATGAAAAAGTTAAAAGCAATGGCACTGGCTTTCATACTCATTTCATTGGAGTTGATTTGCTTCCATAGAATTTTTGCAACCAATCCCAAAGGAACATGTTTGAAAAATGGAATCTGAATGCCTCCCAACCAAGAGAAGAATGTTTTGATGGCGTTAATCATCCTTATTCAAAATATGGATTTAATGTTTCCAAAAGAAAATCAGGAGCGACCATCGATTTTTTGGTTTCCTTGCTTACACACACTAAAATTACTTTAGCCGTTGAAACCAAAACATCATCCTTAAATAATTGATAGTCAAAACAAAAAGACCTTCGAGGTAAGGTGTTGATGGAGACCTCAATTCGAACCAAATCATCATAAAAAATGGGTTGAAGAAACTTGATGTTCATTTCTAAAACCGGTAGAAAAATTCCCATTTTTTCTACCTCCTTGTATTGAATACCCAATGAGCGCAAACAATCTACTCGAGCCACTTCCAAATATCGCGCATAGGCACCGTGGTACATTACACCCATTTGATCGGTATCGGCGTAGGCAACACGAAAAATAGTATCAAAGCGCACCATTAACGGTAAATTTTACGGCTCGACAGCGCTTTGCGATATTTCTGTGCATTTTGATTGTGCTGTGATTCATTCTCGGCAAAATTATGGTATCCAGAAAAATCTTCTTTGGCGCACATGTAAATAAAGTTGTGTTTATTTAGATTTAGTACAGCTTCTAAATCCTCTATACTGGGAGTATTGATAGGACCTGGAGGTAATCCTTTGTATCGATAGGTATTGTAGGGTGAATTAACCTGAAGATCTTTTTCCCAAATTCTACGCAATTCAAAATTTCCTAGCGCAAATTTTACCGTTGGGTCGGCCTGTAACAACATTCCCTTATTCACTCGATTCCAATAAAGTCCAGCTACTTTTGGCTTCTCATCCGTTTTTATTGTTTCCTCATTCACAATGGAAGCCAATACGCTTACTTGTTCGATCGTTAATCCCAAATCTTTCGCCTTCTCTTTTCGTTCTGATGTCCAAAATCGATCATACTCTTTTTTCATTCGTTTGATAAATCCCTCCGATGTCGTAGTCCAATACAACTCGTAGGTATTGGGTATGAAATAGGTTAAAAGATATGTAGAATTCATGCCAAATTTAGACCAAACGGTAGAATCCAACAGCCAATTCCGAAGTTCGTTGGAGTCGACCAGTGTTATTTTTCCAATGGCCCCAGCCATATCAGAAAGGTTTCGGTATTTTACAAATGAAAATTTTACCGCATCCTGCTCTCCCGATTTTAGTTTACGCATGATTTTGGCCAAGCTATACTTACCCCGAAAAACATATCGCCCTGGTTTTACATGATCGGTGTAATTCATTTGTTCTGCCAACAACGTAAGATGCCACTCCTCTAATTCGGGAAAAATTTTGAGCAACCCTAATTTTACCTTTCCAAAATTTTCTTCGGGAAAAATGTATAATACGTTGTTCTTCCCTTCCGTTGAAGCGGGTTGATGTTGATGGAGAAAAACAAAATAGCCCAAATACCCGCCCACAGATAAACCTAGAGCTAAAATGACTATCAATAATCGGAAAATTCGCTTCATTTTTTTCGAGTTAAAGAATCCAATAAGCGTACTACTTCATTGAAATCAATGGTTTTACCATGAACAACAGAGTTTGAATCAATAACCACGTACGTGGGTAAAGATCGAACCCCATAAGTTTTGACTGCGGAAGAATTCCATCGTTGCAGATCGGAAACCTGGGTCCAAGTCATTTTTTTAGTGGCGATATCCCGCGTCCAATTTTCCTTTGAATCATCCAAACTTATGCCAATAAAATCAACACCCTTTGATCTAAATTTTTCTTCTGCCTTTTTTACTCTCGGAAAATCTTTGTTACAAGGTTCACACCATGATGCCCAAAAATCTAGGACTTTGAAACCACCCGTAACCATTTCAATGGAAATCAAAGAATCTTGAGGATTTTTCAGGCTTAATGCGGGTAATTTACTGCCAATCGTCACTTTTTCATCATTCCTCAATCCTTCAACTTCCCTTTTCAAAGGTTGAATAAATTGATTCAACATGGCGATATATCGATGTTTTGGATGTTGTTTCGAAAAACTAGCAATAAATTTTTCAAAAGTTCCCAAATCTTCTTTTTCAGCTAACGAAAAATCAAAGAGTTGGGTATATGCATAGAATCCAACCAAATCATGGGGATGAGTTACCAAAAAACTAGAAAGGTAATCTTTCATGTTTTTTCTTTCCCGATTGGCTAAATCTACCGTGGTTGAATCCGTTCTTTTGGAATAAATCATGCTTTTGGCGTACCAATAACCGGTGCTATCCGAAATTCGTTGAATTGATTTTGAATTTACACCACTTAAAAATTCCGTTTGGAACGGAAAAGTAGCGTAGTTTAATTTTAATTGAATTGGTTCTTCATCTGGAACAATGGTTAGACCTAAATCTTTACCTGAAATGGTAATTCGGTAAAAATCGTAGGAAGTAAAAGCCCCTTGATTCAATACGAATTTGCTTGACGAGTCAATATTGGCTGAGTCGATGATAATAAATTGATTGCCTTCGGAAAGTTCGAGAAGGTAAACGGTTTTCCCTTTTCCACCGATAACGCTTCCTTCAATGCGATAGCGATTTTCGTTGAAAGAGGAACAGCTAACTAAACTCCAGATAAACCCCAAGACAATGATATACCTCATCCCAATAACTTCTGCAATATGGCCGAGGCTTTTTTAGGGTCGGCTTTACCTTTGGATTTTTTCATCAAATCTCCCATGAACAAACCGAGTACTCCTTTTTTACCCGATTGATATTCAGAAACTTTATCGGGCCAAGCTTCAAGTACTTCTTTAGCAATGGATTCAAGGAAATCATCGTTTGATTCTTGTATGATGTCTTTTTCAATGGCGATGGATTCGGGTGATTTCTCAGAGTCTTTCAATAATTCTGGAAATACCTGCATGCTTGCTGCCGTAAATGAAATTTTTCCTGAATCTACCAAGGCAATGAGTTCAGCCAACTTTTTAGGAGATAGGTTTAATCCGTTCCAATCCAAGGCCTCTTCGTTTAAATATCCTTTTACTGGTCCTAAAATCCAGTTTGCAGCCGCTTTAGCGGCAACATTTTGGGCAATAACCTCTGAAAAATATCGGGCAGTTTCTTTGCTATCGGTTAAGTTTCGAGCATCGTAATCGCTCAATCCCAATTCTTTGGTGAATTTGGCAAACAGTTCCCGAGGTAGAGCAGGCATGTTTGCTTTGATTTTTTCAATTGCATCTACCTTTACACGAAATGGCGGCAAATCGGGTTCTGGAAAATAACGATAATCGTTAGCCGCCTCTTTAGAACGCAAAGAAAACGTGGTTCCCGCAGTGGCGTCAAATGAACGTGTTTCAGATGTAAATGATTCTCCAGCCTCAAGTAAATCGATTTGACGCTTGATTTCAAACTCAATGGCACGTTGAACATTGCGAATGGAATTCATGTTTTTCACCTCCACCTTTGTTCCAAATTCCAAAGCACCTTTCTTCATGACAGAAATGTTTGCATCACAACGCAACGAACCTTCCTCCATATTACCATCGCAAATATCCAAGTAACGCACTAACTTTCTTACCTCGGTTAAATATGCATAAGCGTCTTCTGCTGAACGTAGATCTGGTTCAGATACCATTTCCAAAAGCGGTACTCCACATCGATTGAAATCAACCAAAGAATCCATGGGGTCCTTATCGTGCATGCTTTTACCTGCATCTTCCTCCAAGTGAATTCGAGTAATTCCAATCTCCTTATCACCCTCTTTCGTTTCAATGAGGATAGAACCCTGAGTACAGATGGGAGTTTTGTCTTGTGTAATTTGGTAACCTTTAGGCAAATCGGCATAAAAGTAGTTTTTTCGAGCAAATCCATTGTACTCATTGATGGTACAATTCGTTGCAATCCCCAATTTTATTCCAAACTCCATGGCTTGTTTATTGAAATAGGGTAATGTTCCTGGATGCCCTAAAGTAATAGGTGAAACCAACGTATTGGGATCAGCACCGTACTCGGCAGCTTCAAAACTGTAAGCCTTCGACTTGGTAAGCAATTGAATGTGGACTTCCAATCCAATGACTGCTTGATATTGATCGTATTTGCTCATAAATTACTTTCCTAAACGTTTAACTTCTTCAACCAAGGCATCCTTGTAGTTCATGTTTTTTCCACCTGCATTGGCCAATTGTGGGGTACCTCCTCCTCCACCCTGCAGCATCGGCCCCCACGCTTTGATCAAAGCATTGGCCTGATTTCCAGAATCTGCTCCGCAACCAACAATGACCTGACATTTGCCTTCCTCTTTAGCGTGAAGAACAACAACCCAATCTGAATGGGATTGAATAATGGATTGAACGGTATTTTTTGCAAAGGCAGTGAAAGAAAAATCAATTTCTTCAAAAACGAGGTTCAATCCATTTTGTTGAGTAACTTTTTTCAACAAATCGTTTCCTAAGAAATGGGACAAACTTTTTTGTTGTTGTTCCAACTGATTTTGAAGATTTTTTTGCTCTTGAAAAAGATTGGAAATGGCGAGAATTGGATCTTTTGGTGACTTTAAGGCCTGCACCAATTGATCAGCCAATTGAGCTTTTTCTTGTAGTAATCGAGTTGCGGAGTCGTGAGTAACGGCTTCAATTCTTCGAACTCCAGCGGCAACGGATCCCTCAGAAACAATTTGGAATAAACGTATATCACGGGTATTTTTTACGTGTGTGCCGCCGCACAATTCCACAGAATAGTTTGGATCGAAAGTAATAACCCTCACCTCATTTCCGTACTTTTCTCCAAACAGTGCCATAGCGCCCGATTTAACTGCTTCGTCAAAAGAAACGTTTCGTTTTTCATCCAATGGTATGGCTGCGGCTATTTTTTCATTTACTTCGTTTTCAATGGTTTGAAGCAATTGATCGGAAACTTTTTCGAAGTGAGAAAAGTCGAAACGCAATTTGTCGGATGAAACCAAAGAACCTTTTTGTTCAACGTGTTTGCCCAAATGTGCTCGAAGTGCAGCGTGCAACAAGTGGGTAGCGCTGTGATGAGCAGAAGTTCCTGCCCTTCGGTCGTTATCTACAATGGCATGAAACGATTGGGCAGGATCAATAGGAAGCTGATTTACAACATGAACAATTAAATCGTTCTCCTTTTTGGTATCTAATACGATGATTTCCTCGGAGTCATTAACCAAAATACCACGATCACCTAACTGACCACCGCTTTCTGCATAAAACGGAGTTGTATCCAAAACCACATGGTAAATGGGTTTATCCTTGATGGTTTGTGTTCTATACTTTACAATTTTAGACGTTGACTTCAAGGTGTCGTACCCAACAAATTCTACCCTTACTTCCTCAGAAACCATGTTCCAGTCGCCTTGACCAACCACAGCATCGGCTTTGGAACGAGCACGTTGGGCGGCCAATTCTTTTTGGAAACCTTCTTCATCCAATTTCACTCCTTTTTCTTGAGCGATCAAGTTGGTTAAGTCGATGGGAAATCCAAAAGTGTCGTAAAGTTCAAAGGCAAAATGTCCGTCAATTTCTTGAACTTTCTTGCCTTCAAAATACTGATCGATAAGTTTCAGTCCGTTGGAAAGTGTACGTAAAAAGGCGTTTTCTTCCTCTAAGATGATTCGTGCGATGAAATCTTTCTGGCCTTGGATGCTCGGGTACAAGTCCGCGAAATAGTTGGCCAGAATTCCAACCAATTGATGTAAAAAGGGGGTTTGGAAACCAAGGAAGGAATATCCATACCGAACAGCACGACGAAGGATACGACGGCAAACATATCCGGCTTTATTGTTGGAAGGTAAGGTGCCGTCGGCAATGATAAAGGTCACGGCACGAATGTGGTCGGCAGCTACGCGCATGGCAATATCAACCGACTCGTTGCTGCCGTATTTCAAACCCGAATTGCGTTCCAACTCTTGAATGATCGGCATGAAAATATCGGTATCGTAATTGGAGGTTTTATTTTGCAACACCCGAACCAATCGCTCCAATCCCATTCCAGTATCGACGTGTTGCGCTGGAAGCTTTTCCAAGGAACCGTCGGCCAAGCGATTGAATTCCATGAAAACGTTGTTCCAAATTTCAATAACCAGGGGGTGATCGTTGTTTACCCAACGGGCGCCATCTCCTTGATTTCGTTCATTTTCGGGTCGGTTATCGAAATGGATTTCGGAACATGGACCACAAGGCCCTGTCGCTCCCATTTCCCAGAAATTATCTTTTTTATTGCATCGAAGAATTCGGTCGGCAGGCAAAATTTTACTCCAAATTTCAAAAGCCTCTTCATCAGCCGGCAGTCCATCGGCCTCATCTCCTCCAAAAATGGTGACGTACAATTGGTCTTTGGGTAATTTTACGACATCGGTAAGAAATTCCCAAGCCCATGGCAACGCTTCCTTTTTGAAATAATCGCCAAACGACCAATTGCCCAACATTTCAAAGAGCGTATGGTGGTAGGTATCTTTTCCAACATCTTCTAAATCATTGTGTTTACCCGTCACTCGAAGACAAGGCTGAGAATTGACCGCTTTGGTATAACCCAGGGTTTGATTTCCTAAAAACGCATCTTTGAATTGGTTCATTCCTGCGTTGGTAAACATCAACGTTGGATCGTTTTTATTCACCACGGGAGATGGCTTTACGAACGTGTGTTGTTTGCTTTCGAAAAATTGAATAAATGCTTTACGGATTTCTGTTGCCTTCATTTTACAAAGATAACCCGAAAGGTGGAAAGGTTAATTTTTGGTGGATTACTTGCGGATAAAATAAATTAGGTTTGCAACATGAATCAAGACACGTTAACCCCTGGAAAACTTTATTATACCATCGGTGAAGTATCGGAATACTTGAAGCTTGCGCCTTCTCAAATTCGTTTTTGGGAAACACAATTCCCCGAATTATCACCCAAAAAGACCAGAAAAGGAGATCGAAGATATATTTTGAAAGATGTTGAAACATTAGAAAAGATCAATCATCTTCTTAAAATTCAAGGATTTACGATCAAAGGTGCGAAGGAACACTTGAAAACAATTAAAGGACGTGAAATCCCTAAAATTGAAGCTCCAACCCAAGAATTATCGGTACAATCCGTTGAAAGTAGCGTAACTTCGCCCTCAGAAATGAACCCGATGCAATTCTCTGAATTTACCGAAATGCTCAACAAAATGCATGATTTTCGGAATGCTTTGATGGATGTACGGGATGCATTGATTGTACTTCGAAATCAAATTAAGTGACTTTATTCAAATCAGGCTTCGTCAACATCGTTGGAAAACCCAATGCAGGAAAATCCACCCTCATGAATCAGTTGGTGGGTGAAAAGTTGGCCATTATCACTCCAAAAGCACAAACAACCCGACATCGCATCATGGGAATTGTATCAGGGGAAGACTTTCAATTTGTTTTTTCCGATACCCCAGGCATGTTGGAGCCCAAATACGATTTGCATGAATCCATGATGGATTTCGTTTACACCGCTTTGGATGATGCCGACGTGCTCATTATCGTTATCGACGCAACCGACAAAGCAGAAAACGACACTTACATTGCCCAAAAGATTTCCAAAAGCCCTGCCAAACGGTTGGTTATTCTTAATAAAATCGATTTAAGTAATCAAGATGCGATCATGGCACGGCTGCATCAACTTAAACTGACCTTTGGCGAAGATTCCGTTGTCATTGCGACTTCTGCCCTGCACGGATTTAACATCGATGGTTTGAAACAGGAAATTAAGCACTTACTTCCTGAAGGACCGAAGTATTTTCCGGATGATGAAATGACAGATAAGACCGAAAGGTTTTTTGCATCGGAAATGATTCGTGAAAAAATCTTCATGAATCTTCAGAAAGAAGTCCCCTACTCCTCTGAGGTAGAAATTCTGAGCTTTAAAGAAGAAGAAAATATCATTCGCATTGAAGCTGAAATTTATTGCGAGAGGAGTACGCAAAAAAACATTTTAATTGGCACAGGTGGAAGCATGCTAAAGAAAATCGGCACCGAGGCCAGGAAAGACATGGAATTGTTTTGGGGAAAGAAAATTTACCTAGGATTGCACGTAAAAGTATTGGAAGGTTGGCGTTCTGACCGATTGAAACTAAAACGCTTTGGATACCTCCAGGGTTAATCCTTGATTTTCTGAATCATCCAATATTCCCAAATTAGTAAATTCCACAAACGACGTGATTCAACCTCGGTTCTTTTCTTTTTCAAGAACAGTTGATAACATTCCCCACCGAAGAGATCTGATTGTTCAATTTGAGCAATAATTTCAGGTATTTGATCTTGATGCAAAAGGATTAGTTGCTCTTCCATGCATCCAAATCCAGTTTTTTCCCGCTCAATGATATCCATTGGAACGTACTTTCTTGCTAAAACCCTCAATTCAATTTTGTTATAGAATGAATTAGGCTTTAATCCTGTAATTCTAGGATCGAGATAAGGCACTCGAATTTCAACTTGATTTTGCATTCCAATTTCATCGGAATAAAACAAGCCATTGTGAACCAAATAAAAGTTTTGGTCCATTTTTTTCATGTCAATTTCTAGTCCGGAATCGAATCCTTTTTCTGCAAATTGTAACTCTCGTTGTAAAAATGAAGGATCGACTTTTAACCACCATCCCAAGGGTTTCTGAGAAAGAAGTTGAAGTCGTTCACGAGTTTCTTTTGGAAACATATTTTTCATGGTCGTCATGATCTTCCATTTGGCAAAACCTTTGCCATCGGAAAATTCGTGGCGACGGTAACCACCAAAATATTCATCGGCTCCCATGCCACTCATCAAAACCCGAACGCCATCCTGCGCTGCTTTCAAACTAACCCAATGCAAGGCCATAGCGCCAGGATCGCCGAAAGGATGGGACAAACTTTGAATCCATTTCATCAAATCCAATTCAAATGGCTGGACTTCGATCAATTCCATGTTTAACTGATTGGCCATTTGAATTGCAAATGGAAAATCGGCTTCTAATCGGCCCAATTTTCCTGTATTCAACGAATAAGCCGGCATTTTCCGATATTCATTCCCCATGGAAGCTATTAAGGATGAATCCAATCCACCCGATAACAGCCATGCTGCAGGAACAGATGATTGAACTTGTTCCTTCAAAACTTCCTTTAAGCTACTTTCTAAATTGGTCGATTTCAACTCCTCCTGAAATGGAATCCAAGTCACAGAAAAGTCCTTTTTTACAATTGCAATTGTTCCCTTTGGAAACTCTTTAATTCCTTCCCAAAGCCAATCTTGAGATAGATTAAATTGGCAGGTTGCCAAAGAAACAACGGAATTTTCGTTCCAACGGTCGGATGATAAATGAAGAGATTTCGCAGTGGAGGAAAAAGCGATTCCATGACTAAATTGACGGTAGAACAAAGGCTTAATTCCTTTGAAATCACGATAAAGAATTAATTGTTCCTTTTCGGAACAAAAATGAAATCCAGCAAAGAAACCACTCCAAAATCCGATGGCTTGAAAACCATTTTTTTCAATATCTAGATGTGCTACTTCAATATCGGTTGAAATGGAATGTGAGAGCTGTTGAGCCCGTTGTTTCCAATTGAAAATTTCTCCATTGAACCCGGAGAATTGAGCAGAACCGGATGGAAACGGCTGGGTAATCGGGCTTTGCTGGCTCTGAATTTTAAGAGCTGCGTGAGAGAAACTCCAGTTCAAGTTTGATTTCGTTTGAAAATCGTCCTTCCCTCGGTATTGAATTTGAATTCCCCTATTTTTTATTTCCTCGGGTACATGTCCCAACCAACCGAAAATTCCGCACATGTTATTGAATATTGAGATGCCCTTGGCGAAGTTCAAAAACACGATCGCAATGTATGAGCGCTTCGGGTTGGTGGGAAACGATGATGATGGTTTTTCCTGATTTCTTCAAAAATTGAATGGCATCGAGAACTTGGGATGCATTCTCGGGATCGAGGGATCCGATAGGTTCATCGAACACCAGAATTTTTGCATCGGCATAGAGAGAGCGGGCAATGGCTAGTCGTTGGCGTTCGCCTCCCGACATGTTTTTGCCCGATTCGGATAGTGGACGAAAAATCCCTTCTGGTAACTGATTTACCCAATTTCGAAGCGAGGACCAATGCAAACAATCGTCGATTTTCTGAAGATTTATTTGGTCGTCGGGAACCCCTAAAGCAATGTTTTGAACAACGCTACCCTCCATTACATATACATCCTGACGTACGTAGGCAAAAATCCCCGAAGGATCTTGCAATGAAATTCCATCGACCAATACTCGCCCACTTTTAGGTGGAATGAGTCCCATCAAAATGTTTAAAAGGGTTGATTTACCCGTACCGCTTGGTCCAAAAATTCCTATGCAATCTCCCCTTTTTATTTCAAGAGAAATATTAGAAAGTAGTTTTTTCAACGATTTCTGATGCCAAAAGCTTACATCTTCCAAGATTAGGTCATTTTCAAAACTTAGATTTTTATTTTCGTTTTGCTGGAGAGAACGTAAGTTTTCAATCTCTGAAATGGTGTATTCAAAAATCTTAATTCGAGATAAATAGGATAAAATTCGTTTGATGGAAGGCATGATTCGAAAAGCCGCTAATGCGTAAACTGCAAGAATATTTACCCAAAAACGAGGTTCTGAACTTTGCAGACTGGTGTAAATGAAGATGACCAAAATGGAAACCAAGGCTGTAATTTCAATCAACAGATTAGGTAAACCTTTGGCCAATTCCAATTCAACATTGAGTTGATTGGACTTTTTTATTTTTTCAGCAATTTTAGAAACAACGAATTCTTGCTTATTGAGTAATCTCCAGTCGATGATTCCACCTACCATGGCAATAACATCCCTTAAAATTCCTTCCTGAAGGCGATCATCTTCTTTCCCTTTGATGTAGAAATACCGACGGTAAGCCAAATAAAACAACAGCCCAGAAACGCCCAATGTCCCCATCAACAAAACCAACAATAAGGGATTGTAAATGAGTAATGCCAAGAAAATAACCAACATGACGGCTATTTCAGAAACCCATTGCAAGACGACTAACAAAACATTTTTGGCGAAGAATTGTGGAATATTTACCACATTTCTTAAGCCTTTTCCCGTGGGCAATTCTTGAAATTCTAGCAAGGGAATATTTAAAATACTCAACAACATCGCTTCGGAATGTCGCCCCGCAATATCCAAACTGAATTTCACGAATGACTTTTGTAGCCACAGATTGAACCAGGTTTTGATGAGGTAAATACCAATAGCACCTAAGAGTAAAAAAAGTAGCATCCCATCCAAATTGGGAAAAGGATTGATTGATCGTATCCAACTCCACCACGAATATTTCTCCAATTCGTGGTGATCTTTTAAAGCAAAAATGATGGGTAACACAGAAAGTAATCCAGATAACTCCAAAATCCCTAAGACCAAATTGAGAAACAACAATCGGATAAAAGTCGTTTTTTCGACCGGCATCAATAAACCGAAAACCCTATTCCAGAGTTGCCACCCTTTCACCAAACTTGATTGCCTTAAGGTCATATTTGGTAAAGTTCGGATATTTTTGAAAAACTCTCGGAATTATTTTGAAAGTCAGACCTTTTTTTCAAAGCATTTTTTTTCAGAATTAATCTCTCATTTTCCTGGCGTATAAATGAAATGATTCTTTCACTCAATTGATTTACAGATATTTCATCGACAAAAACTCCAGTATCTTTCAAAAATTCCTCATGAATTGGCGTACGGTTACAAACAACAGGCAAGCCCAAACGGGTATATTCGCCAATTTTCGTTGGAAAAGAAAGAAAGGGATAATGCGTTTGTTCATTGACTTTTTTGATCAACGAAATCCCGGCCCAAGCTCCTGAAATGAACGGTACAATTTCCAACCAATTTCCCTCAAAATGTCGGATACTATTAGGAATCACCATGGTTGAACGGCCAACCAAAATCAATTCGGCTTTTGGATAAACCTCCATCACCCTTTCCCACGCCCCGAATAACTCATGCATTCCTCGAAATTCATTGATCACGCCCACGTAAATAAATTTTGGTTGATCGCTTTCTATTTCAAACTTTTGAGAAATCAACTTGAATGGATATGAACTTGGAAAATTAGGAAGGAATTGAGGAGAGAAGTTCCGATAGCGAGGCATAAGGGAATAGTATTTTTCAGTTACCCATAATTTCGCTTTCAATTTCAAAAGGATTTGTTCTAATCGTAAAATTTCTTGAGTCAACTTTGGACTTTTCTTTCCTTTCAGTTGAAATTGCTCATCAAAATCTTCATGTACATCCCAAACAACATCAAAACCGCACTTGTTTAAAAGAATTCCCAAAGGTAACATTTCAGGATCGGCTAGGAGAATCACTTGAATTCGATGGCACAAAATCCACAAGATAATCCAAGGATAAAAAAGTAACATTCGAATCCATGGCGAGGAAAAAGAAGGTAATCCCCTACCCTTCCCTAAATAGTAAACCAAATACTGTGAAGATATCCATTCCGGAATTCTTTGCGACAATCGTTGGTCATAAGGTGGATGTACTGGAGAAATAATTGCCCATTTTTTACGATGGTGATTGCTTTTCAAGGGAATCGCATCAATGACTTCTGAAATGGATTTATTTGAGTCAAAATAGGCTGAAGCCTTTTTTGTTCCATTTTGAAACTTTTGTAGTTCAGACTCCGAAATATTGATTTTTAATAGCTGTTGAATGGTCTGATCAGGGTTAGTGTGGTGGTAAAATACGGCCGCATTTTCACCTGCCCAATCGTTCATCCAGCCGTGTTGATTGATGATAGGAATTAAACCCCATTGCCATGAATCGAACAATTTATTGGGAGAATTGGTTTGAAGAACAGGCAAGGAAGAAAAAGTTACCCAAGAATACCGAATGTTCTTTTCTCGAATGAAGGAAAGTAATTCGTTACGAGGAATGGGCTTCATCAGATGTAAAAAAGGAAACTCAAGGGCTAACTGTTCTACCAAAGATTCTTGTGCCCCTTCCCCCACAACGTACCATTGGGCGCCCGATCCAACTTCCTTCCATCGTTCAAGAAAGGGGCGCCACAATTCGATCCCATTGTACCGACCCAAACTTCCAAAGTAAATAAAGTTCTCAGTATCTTTTTCAATCTCGACTTTAGGAAAAGGTGAAAAATTGGACGCTACCAATACTTTTCCAGGAATGGTTCTTTGACAAACTGTTTCATAAATCCCTTTCGAGCACGTTACAATCTTTTGAGCGTCTCGGTATATCACCCGCTCCATTTTTCGTAACATCCAAGAAAATGGAAAGGGCAAAACACCAGCCTGAATGGGAAAGTCAGGCCATAAATCCCTCACCTCAAAGAAATACTGAATCTTTCTTTTTATGGCCAATTTTCGACCCAACCAACCCACCAATAAGGGAGTTGAAGTTGCATAAATAAAATCGAAATCGAGCTGTTTAGCCGTATTTTTTGCAGAGAAATAAAATTGGAAGTAAGCTCGAATTCTTTTCAAGACTCCCATTTTATTGGAATATTGGTTCTCTAAATAAATCACCTTTATCCCGTCGAAGACTTCTTCTTTATTAAAGTCTCCCTGGGTAATGATGGTAACTTGATGTCCTGCTTCAACCATGGCCTTCGCCAAAAAATAAGAGCGTGAAGCCCCGGCTTCTGACGGCGTTTTGAAGTACTGATGGAGATAGAGAATTTGGGACATTCTCTCAAAGATACATTCGGAAACATTCATTAAAAAAGGGCAACCTTTCGGCTGCCCCTGAATGATTAGTGTTGAATGATTATTTTGGCTGATTTCATTTCGTGATCGCTTTGCCATTTGATCCAATAGATTCCATTGGTCAGAGACTTAGTAGAAATTTTCATTTTTGTACCTTGATTTTCGAAATGGGGAATTTGAACTTTTCGTCCTAAAGCATCAAAAAGCTGGATGTTGCCATCCAAAATCGAATTGCTTACCAACCAAACTTCCTCATTGGCTGGATTTGGATATACCATCCACGAATCAGAAATCTGAGAAGTTCCTTGAGCAATGATGAGCAAGGGTTTAACAATGGTATCTACATCACAGCTATCAGTAACGATGAGTTGAATTTGGTAATAACCCGATCTAGCATACGTGTGGGAAGTATTTTGACTCGTACCTGTATTACCATCACCAAAATCCCAGAAATAGCGGGCATTGGGAAAGCTGTTCGCTACCACAAATGCCGTAAGTCCATTGTACGAAGAAATGAAATTAGCGGTTACTCCTGCGCTAACCGTAACTAAAATTGAATCGGTGAATCCGCACTGACCATTGGAAGCGGTTAACCAATAATTGCCCGTAGCTCGAATCACATTTCGTAGCGTTGGATTTCCGTTACTCCATGAAAATCCTGAAGCCGTAATCGCCGGTTGCAGAACCAAAGAATCGTTTCCACAGATAAAGGTATCGTTACCCAAATTAAACCTCGGTGTAACGTTAACAACATGGTAAGCAGAATCCAAAGCCGAACATCCGGTAAGTGGATTGGTTACTTGCAAATAATACGAACCTGTTTGGGTTACCATCCTGGATAACAAAGCTGGAGCAACCGGATTCCAATTCAGCAAATAACCGCTTCGATTGGTTTGAGCTACCATGAGGAAGCTATCGCAAACGGTGGTGTCGTTTCCAACAAAAACAGTCACCGTATCCATGGTTACTTGAATGGTATCGAAATTGTAGCAACCGGTGGATGGATTCGTTCCTTTTACCCAAACATTTCCGGTTGCACTTGCGGTGAAGGTGGAGGAACTAACCGATCCATTCCAAACGTAATTATTAGACGATGGCAAATTTGAACCGATGATGATAGGAGAACCGCATGAAATCGTGTCATTCCCCAACGAGAAGCTCGGCAATGCATTGATTCCAATTTGAACGGTATCGGTAGCCGAGCATCCTGTGAAGGCATTCTGAGTAGTTACCACGTAACTTCCACTTTGGGTTACCGTTAATGGGGTATTCGATACACCACCATTCCACAAATAGCCCAAACTGCTTGGATTGGTTTGTGGAATTAATACCGCATTTCCACAATAGGATGTATCATTTCCTGCAAAAATTTGAACAGTATCGTATATCACCTGAATGGAATCGTATTTAAAACAACCCGAAGTGGTATCGGTCAACTGAAGCCAATAGGTGCCCGAACTTGGAACCACGATACTATTGGAGGATGATCCCGTATTCCAAAGAGCAGCAAAAGAATTCGGATTTGAAACCTGCAGCGTTAAGTTCCCACTGCATAAAACCGTGTCGTTTCCTAAATTGAATTGAGGTACAGCGTTAATCTGAACAGAAACCGTATCTCTTCCAATACAACCGGTGCTCGAATTGGTCACTCTAACCCAAAACAATCCGGTTGTTGTGGTAGAAATTTGTGGTCCTGTATTCCCATTACTCCATAAGAATTGATTTCCGGTGGATGGGATATTGGGAGAAATATTGGCAAAGCCACAATAACTTGAATCTGGCCCTAATTGAACCACCGGAGTAGAATTCAAGGTAACATTCATGGTGTCTTTACTGCTGCAACCCGTTAATAGATGAATGGCCGTAACCACGGTTGATCCTGATGTGTAAACAGTTTGAGTGTCAGAAATTGATGTTCCTGTACTCCATATGTAGCGAGTATTGGAATTGGTCACTTTGTTTCGGAAAAGGAATTGATTCGCGCACAAAGAGGTATCATTACCAAGTCGAGAAATGGGAGTTGGGTAATAATTTACATGAATGGTATCGGAAGCTCTACATCCAGAAATGGTGTTGGTAACTGTTAGGGAATACGTTCCTGTTGTAGAAACAAACACAGCTGGAGAGTTACCAAAGTTGGGTGTCCAAGAATATTGATATTGGGACCCATTCAAATTCGGTGACAAAATAATGTTGGAACAAATATTGGTATCGTTCCCTAAAAATACATCAATGGTATCCAACGTTAGGAGAACTGAATCAGAACCCGAGCACCCTGTTAAAGGTTGGGTAACTCGAACCGAATAAAGTCCGGAATTTCGAATGGACAATTGGTTTCCAATACTTCCATTATTCCATCGATACACCCAATTGGAATCGGGAGATTGTGGCTTTAAAATAAAATTACGTCCACAAATAAATGAATCGGTGCCCAAGTTCACCATGGGATTTGAATTGATGATGATATTTATTGAATCGGTCATTTCACAAAGGGTTGTCGGGTTGAACACCTTCACCCAATAATTACCCGATTGTTGAACTACGATTTGATCCGTTGTATCTCCTGTACTCCAAACTTTTTTAAGTGCAGGTTGGTTCGCAAAAAGCGTTCCCGAAACACAAAACGCGGTGTCGTTCCCAAGGGAAACCGAAGGAATCGGATTCAATTGCGCAACCACCGTATCGATAGCGAAGCAATTTGCACTGCGCTGAGCCCGAACCGTATATGTTCCCGAAGCAGCAATGGCCAAGGTAGAAGAGGTTTGTCCTCCAGGACTCCAAAAGTAGGAAACACCGCCACCGGTTACTTTAGGATTAAGCACCAAACGATTACCACAAATTGCGGTATCTGTTCCCAAATTCGGAATGGGGCGAGTTAGAATACGAACTTGAATGGTATCTCGCTGAAAACAACCGGTTAGCGGATTCGTTACTTGAGCGACGTATGTACCCGATTGGCTGGTAGTTAAAGTTTGATTGGTAGTAGAATCGGGTAACCAGAAGTAGGAAAAATTGTTTGTTGCATTACCAGCATCCAAAGTAATGGTGGCAGCAGCTTGACAGGTATCAATATCTGGTCCCAACGAAACAATCGGCTTGGGATTTACGGTCACGAAAATTGGAACTCGATCGGACTCACATTCAATAATCGTAACTCTCCAATCGTAAAAGAAGTAATAAAATCCAGCTCCACCCGCTGTAGGAACTTTCAAGGTTAAGGAGTTCGGAATAGAATAAGGATTGCTAGCACCAGAGGTATTACGGTACAATCCGGTGACATTTGATCCTTGTGCATTCAAAGAATACGAGCCTGGAGTCACCCTAAAATTCAAGGGCAAATACGTTTTTGCGAATGGGGTAGCAACAAAAAAGGTTGCTGTTTTTACAATCGTTCCTGAAGAATTTTTCAAATTAATCACCACATTGCCGGAAGAAGATGTGTAAACCGCAATGGAATCGATAACGGTTTCTCGGAAGACCTCGAATTGTTGTTCCAAGACGAAAGCATTTAGCATTCCTCCTGGACCTATGGCATTATTCGAAGGTCCAACATTTGCTTTGGTCGTATTTACTCCAGCCACGTAAAAGGTTTTATTGGCAATTAAAGGATTGGTTACAAACGTATCCGAAGTAGCTAATATGGTATTACTCAAAAAGGAATCATACCAATTGTAGGTATCTCCATTACCGGAAGCAGTTAATACAGCCGGTTCACCATAACAAGTAGCTGTTGGATTCGTTACTGGGGCTAGAGGAATGGCATTAATGAAAATGTTGCCAGATAAGGTATCATTTGCATTCAATTCATCCTGGGACCATTGCGTTATTACTTGATAATTCGCAAATCCACCAGCATAGGAATTAAGGGTATCAAAATAGAATACAACGGAATCATTAAATGGAATTGGTCCAGGAATGGTATCAACAATCACCTTATTCCACGTCCCCGTAAATTCAAGTCGAATAGGAATATTTCTGGCGGTGTCGAGTCCATTGTTTTTCACCCTCACTTGAATCACCGCCATGGAATCACCGCATGAATTTGTAACCGGAGAAATGAGCGCCGTTGGAGTTACTTCTTTTCTCAAAATTCTTCGCAGTCCAACGTTATCGAACGTGTAACCATCGGTAAATTGAAGATTAAAGCTTCGGTACAACCCCTCCTGCCCGAATCGGATTTGGGTTGACTTGGAATAATTCTGACGGGCAGCCTTCAGCGCATTGGATACATTCAAACCGCGGATGTATCGGTAAATTCCAGAATTTCCTTGAAGCGTAAACAAATCGGCCAATTGCACCCATACCGAAGTATCTGAACCCCGAACCCAAATCTTATTGTTGATGTTGTTTTCTTGTTGGTGATGCATGAAATCAAAGTCCAAAACAATCATATCCGACGTGTCGTATTGCGATAAATTCTTGGTTAATCTCAAATAATTCACCGCTGTAGTGGAATTGAACGTATTGAACGCTCGATCCAAAGTCATCGCGTAAACCCCAGAGCTCGCATATCCAATTCCGGCATTTGACCGACCTCTTCCGAAATTTCCGTTGGTGAGGTAGTCAAAATCATTAGCACCTTCCAATACTTTGAAAGTAGTATCAAATGATTCCAATTGCATCCTTTCAAAATTTTCTAAATATGGAAAAACAATGGGATCATTCGACGCCTGTATAAATTTTCGCTCGGGCATGGAATCATTCGTTGCGTCTCCATCTTGATTCAAAAGGGTGAATGCCTTAACTTGATAACTTCCTACGGCCGACATATTTGCCGTTGAGGTAAAGGTATAATTCAACGATGTTCCTCCTGCTAAAGGACCTGGAACTGTATCAACGGGACCTAAGACACCATTAATAGAGAAGCGAATCGGGATATTAGACTGTGAATTCTGACCAAAATTTGTTACTCGAACGGTTAACGACTGGTTGGCAGAAAGTTCTTCACTGGTATTTTTTCTACCGTTGTAATAGGGTGAAACAATGGAGCTAACACCAACATCATTCGGAAGTAAATTGTACTCATCACATCCCACATCGTGCAAAGTATTGGGTAAAAACGGACGTCTTTCTCCATCAAAATCAAATTTTATGGCAACCGAAGAATCTCCCCAATTGGCCAATTGCCCTGTAATAGCGTGCAAGTCACTTTGATAATTCAAATAGCCTGGATCTCCAACGCGCGACTGGGTATTGAACCCTGCTGCACCAATGACCGTAGATAAATTGTAATCAAGGTTATTGATACGAAGAACGTTGATGTTAGAGGGTTGAATATGGAAATTGTTTCGATTAAATACGGTAGGTGTGGATCCAGAACCAATATTAACCAATCGTCCTACCGTACTGGTTCCCGATGCATTGTAAGAAGCAAAGGAATTATTGATGATGGTGTAGTTGCTCGAATTAAAAATATTCAAATTAGCCCCCGTAATATTGACACTACTAAAGCTGTTGTGAATGATGTCGATATTATTGCAATTGAACATTCTCAATCCGTCGTTAAACGAATTGTTGACGTTTCGGGTAAACATGTTGTTCGCTACCAAAGATCGTCTTCCAAAGCTAGAAGACAAATTTT
>JACCEA011252537.1_pt1 | contig 48349 bp, 41 predicted proteins | sample 7449851 | NCBI WGS metagenome assembly JACCEA01 (sample SAMN15323453, study PRJNA562643) | freshwater metagenome | isolation source: river surface water | place: USA:Blue River Watershed | collected 2017-08-18 | reverse complement strand
TCTACAACATTAGATGAAGGATATATTGATACGCTGGGTAATTTTATTGCTTTTGCATCAAATGCAGATGGGTATTTAGTTGGATATACTAACCCTGTTTTTACTCCTATCATGCATGACGAAGACGGTAATGTTGTTACGAACGGATATGACGTTTGGACAGGTGCTGATTGGCATGCCCCTTTACCTAGTTATACTAATTGTAATAATTGGACAGCTAGCAGCTCTGAGACTGGTTTTGTTGGGTTGGCTGATAGTGCTCGGTATTGGGCTGCTGATATAGCAATGGGGCAATCTCGTGGTTGTGAAACTAGTAAGCACTTGTATTGTGTTCAACAGTAGTCATCAACATACGTAAACAATAGTGAACCCCCGCAAGTCGAAAATTACTTGCGGGTTTTTTATTGAAGTTTAGTTAGTCGTAATTTATTGGTGGTACCTATTGTAGTTACCTGATTACGTTAGGTATTTCCTGATTATCTTAGTTGTGAATGATTATCATTTCAATAACATGATGCCATTTACTAGAGTGTTATTTATCTCCATTTGGATCAATTACCGTGATAAAGCTATTTCCTTTAGCCACAATATTATAATTTTGAGAGTGTTGTGGCAGAATTGAACATTTTACTAGTGATTGATTATTCGCATGTGTTATTGTACATTCGCCAATCTTATTATGTTTGTCATTCACGGAATTAAATACTTCGATGTGTGCTTTGTCTATTTTATGATCAAATAATAGCTTTAATTCTTGAGCATACGGCTTACAGTTATAATATTTTCCAGATTGAGGACAATTCATTGGCGAATCAACCGTAGTTAGGTTTTTAATTATGAAAGAAATCCCCGCGCTTTCTTCTGTTGGTGGAATAAAGTTTCGCAGCGTTAAATTATCAAATCCGGTTGGCACGATTGCTAAATTTATTAAATTATTGTATTGTTTTTCAATGTTGAGTGAAACTCCACTCTCACAATTAACAGTGAGGTGATCGCCACGAGTGATTTTTGCGATAGTTGGGCTATCAACTGGATCTTTACAATAGGGTTGTAACTTGATTGAAACAGCAGGTTTATCATGGTAATTTAAGGTATTACAATCGAAATCATCTCCACGGGCACCTAGAACATAGAAATTTTCATTGATACTTTTTAAGGGAATAATGTCGCTAGAGTAGCGATCATATAAAACGTCAAATTTGGAATAATTTAAAGATCCACTTTCAGTCTTATTAAAATTCACATAATTATCAATATAAATATCACAATTAGCAAAAGCTGAAACAGTACCTAAGCAAGTTAATGTCAGTAATAATTTTTTCATGATAAATTCCTTGTAAGATAATATAAGTTATGCTGATGAAGTATAGTTTAGTGAAGATTTAGCACAGATCAGTTTATATTATATCTTACGATTGTTATTCTATTGGTTAATTTGTATAATTAATATTCAAATTGAGTATAATTTATGTTTAATAAACCACTAGTTCAGATTGTTTATTTCTTAAGTATTAAATGAATTTTTTGGTGGTTGTGGTTAATTTTATTTGATTTGAGTATGGTGGGGTTTGTATTTATGCTGCGTTATGAATAATTTTGATCAGGTTATAACCTATTGTTAATAATCTTACTTTTGATGTAGCTATTGAATGTGGCATACATTCCAGTAGTGTATTATAATCTAGCTATCTCAGGTGCTTAGTAGATGATATAATTTTCGATACGGCTTGAGGCAATGATATAGGATAGGCAAACGTGACGTGATAGTTTTTTGATTTAAGGAGATTGTATATGAAAAAATTAATTTTGACATTGGCACTAGGTAGTTTTCTGAGTAATAGTTTTGCATGTACCGCAGTTGATATACAGGCGAAGGATGGCAGTGTTGTTGCAGGACGTACTATGGAATGGGCTTTTGAGATGAATTGGCAGCTTTTGTATTATCCCAAAGGTACTGCATTTGAATTATCTGCACCAGAGAAGTCTGGACATGATCCGATTAAAATGAAAAGTAAGTATGCTATTTTTGGGGTTGGCACCGCTTTAGAGGATAATGCGATGTTAGATGGGCAAAATTCGGCAGGGCTAGGCTTGAGTGGTAATTTTTTACCTGGATTTACCAAATATCAAACTGTGGCCAAGCAGGATAAAAAATATTTATCGGTGCTTGAATTTACGCAATTTGTTTTGAGTAATTATGCTACGGTTGCTGAGGTTAAGGCTGAGTTACCGAAATATAAGGTTTGGTCACCAGAAATTAAAAATTTGCCAATCGAACCAACTATTCATTTTTTGATTACGGATAAATCTGGTGCAAATGTTGCAATTGAATTTATCAATGGTGAAATGCGGTTATTTGATACAACTGCAGGAGTGTTAACTAATTCACCTAATTATGATTGGCATATGATCAATATTCGCAATTATTTAAATTTATCCAATACTTCAGTTACTCAGGTACAAACCGCGCAAGGTAATGTTACCCAATTTGGTCAAGGTGGCGGTGCAATTGGTTTACCTGGTGATTATACTCCGCCATCGCGCTTTGTGCGTACGGCATATTTAAAGCATTTTGCAACTATGCCTGAGAGTGCGGCAGGTGCAGTTGAGCTAACTGGTCATATTTTAAACAATGTTGATATTCCTAAAGGTGCTATTACTGCAAGTGAGGCAGGGAAGGTTATTCCTGACTATACGCAATGGGTGGCGATTAAAGATCTCAGTAATAATCAATTTTATTTCTCTGACTACAATCATCGTTTGAATTATGTCAAGATTGATTTGAGTAAAGTATTTACTGAGGCTAAGCCATTTGCGATTATGATTGATAAGGTGAATTATCCAAGTAATGATGTTACAGCAAGTTTAATTAAGTAATTTTACTGCGCGTTTATTTATTTTAATTAGAAATTAGGGCTAAATATTTAACCCTAATTTTACATTGTAGGTATGCTGATTGAAACTTAAATATTTTTGCCTATCCACTCGGAAGAGTAAAGTCTGTGAATATCAAGTTATGTTTACAGTTATAAATGATTCATATTAATTTATTAAAATAGGGCTTAGGTGCACCTTCTGGTATAGGCAACTTAAGTTCAATTAATTTCTCCCTTGCTTTTTGTAATCCTTCTTCGCTTATGGTTCGATTTGGTGTGTGTTCTAAAGCAATCGAAAATTGTTTGTATGCCATGTCGTATTGTTTATTTTGAAAATATAATTCAGCTAATAATTCATTAGCTGGTTTTGCTGGCACTGGTGGCCCATATCCAAAACTTAAACCATTTTCAATCTCGCTAGCTGTTTTGGCTAATTTAATTGCTTGCTCTAAATTTCTCTGTGCTTGCGCAACTTGTGCCTGTAATTCTAAATACACAATTTTGGCATTTATAATTCCGCCTTCGTTCATAGTATTAAAGTAAGTAGCGTCATGATGGCAACTTGCCACAACATCAGGTGTAAATTGATAATTCATGAGTTTATGCACCTGATTAATAACCTGCTGCGCTTTTGCCTGATTGCCGCTACTTATAGCTTGCATTCCTTGAATATAGGCATTATCCGCGACTGCTGAAAGTTCAATTCCGGATAAATCAATATCCTGTAGGTCAGCATTCCAGTTTTGGGTCTCTGAAATGTATGCAGCGCGCATTAAAGCATAATACCATTTACTCATTGCATCGTTAGGGTTTAATATTACAATTTGTTCCATTGTTTTAACATTTTGGTATGCTTTAGCATAATCTTTTAATTGTAGATAACCATAACTTAGCCATTGCAAAGCGTGTAGTGCATGGATATCATAATTGCCACTTAGTGATTTTTGGGCAATACCAGCATTCCATGCTGCCAAGTTAGAATTAATTACGTCATTCCACATTCCTAATGCTAAGTATATATGTGATGGCATGTGTAATGCATGAGGTGCTGAAGGTGCTACTTTGGCATATTCACGTGCAAAACGTAATCCTAATGGTGCATGTATTGGATCATCATAACAGTGAATTAAATAATGTATAACCCCTGGGTGATTTGGGTTTTTTTGATATATTTCCTCAAGTATTCCAGCTGCTTGCATATAAGTTTTAAAGCTTCTATTACCTTGGGTACTACCCAAAATTGATAAAGCATAAAATGTTCCAGCTTCTTCACTATCGGGAAACTGCTTATATAAATCATACATTGCCATTTGGTAGTCATCGTCACGTTTAAATTTGGATCCATTACCATATAATTGATTAATGGCATTTATAAATCCTTTTTCTTCCGCAGTGTGAGCCTTTGCCAAGCGTGCAGCAGCAGTTGGGGCTAATTTATTTAATACTGCAGTTGCAGCAGAATAATTTTGTTCATTCCAAACAGGGTGATTGTAGGTCATCGCCTCACCCCAATACGCCATAGCAAAATTAGGGTCTATTTTTTGCGCGGATTCAAATTTAATTCTTGCATCATTGTACTGAAAGCTGTGTAGTAACAATAATCCTTGTAAAAAATATGTTTTAGCTACAGCATTATTTTCGCTGATAGTAATATGAACTGCACCTAACTGATTATCTATTACCGCAGCATAGCTACAATTAATTGATAATACCCCGACCGAAATCATCATTATTTTTGTTAGAGAATTAGCCACATCACGTCCTTTATTAAATTATTAAAGTGTATCATATTTGTTAGATATTGCATATTATCTTAGGGTGCACAATAAGTAGATAAAAGTATTTCTATGAATTGTGACTAATTTCATGGCACCATCATCGTATTAATATCATATAATTAGTTGTAACGATAAATGCTTTTGTTTATGATGATATGTTTTAATTTATGAGAGGCTCTATTGACACGCCTCATTTTTATATTTAGCTTAATTATTGCTTCCAGAAATATTTATTGCTTCCAGAAATATTACTAATACCTGATGAATCAAGTGTATTTTCATCAAGCATACCACTATAACGAATATTAGTTAAACCAGATGAGCTACCACTTAATTTTCCATGAATAAAATGATCTAGTACCAACGTTGAGACACCACTAGCGTCAAGGTTGACTAATCTTAACTCAGAGTTTTTAAATTGCAAGTTTGAGGTTCCAGACATATCAATCTTAATCTTTTTGTAATTAGAATTGCTAATAATTAGTTCTGATGCACCAGATAAACTCAGATCAAGTTGATCTGAAGAACTTTGTGTGAAATTGGCTACATTAATTCGACTGGCACCAGACATGCTTAGTTGTTTTAGCTCAGGAAGATGAATAATTAGCATTGGCACTGATTGTGGTTGCTTAATAGATGAACTATCTAAAGTCAGAACATCTTTATTTAATTGAATAAAGCTCGAGTCTTGCGGATTACTAATTTCAACCTTAAATGCTCCTGATAGAATCTGAACTTGCCATGCACCACGTACATCAAGAGTGTTGAAGTCTTTGTAATTAAGATATTCAGTAGTACTAGTCGTGTGGTTAGTCTCTGTGTCTGTGTTTATTAGCGAAGTTCTAAATAGCCAAACGGCGATTGGTATACTTAAAATTAGTATGCTTATTATTAAGATAATTGCGACTAATATTTTATTAGTATATTTTTTCATAACCTATTCCTCTGTGGTAATTATTCTTTATTTTGGTCTAAATGTTTCTGGATTGTTTGGATTTCATCCCAGCTAATTCCTAATATTTGCATTTGACGAAGAAATTCAGGTAATTGGATACGCATAAATTCATCTTTGCGAATATTTAGCACTATAGTTGCTGCTGCTTTTGTTACAAAATAGCCAATGCCTCGCTGTTGAATGAGGATTCCTTTTGTTTGTAACTCGGTGTAGGCGCGTTGAACCGTGTTTGGATTGACCAGCATGGTACTTGCCATTTCACGTACTGATGCAATGCGTGTATTTTCAACTAACTCGTGATTTAGAATTTTCTCTGAGATTAAATCGCAAATTTGTAAGAAAATTGGTTTTTGCGTATTGAAATCCATTTATTTGGCCTCGGTTTCGCGTAAGCGTAAACAACTTAGTAAACATGCGCCGATTCCGAGAATTATGCTACCAAAATTTGCGAGCGTTGTGAGTAGACTCATGTTTATCTTTGGTAAGAGACTAAAATTATTCATTGTGCCTAAGTCTGAATGTTTGATTAGCCATGAAATTTCTGCAGTAGCAATGCTCGCAATGATTATGCTAAGCCCCAAAATTACAATTGCCAATTTAAATAGTGCAGATTTTTTAAAATAGCAGCTTGCAAAGAAGCTTAAACTTTGAGCAAAAAATACTCCAGGTAGAAGTGGTAATAGTATAGAAAAAATGCTGAAAATTGAATTTATGGTGCCTGGTGAATCATTGATTGAGTTAAAGACTAAGTTTGAACTAATTCCAGCGAATAACCATGCTCCAATAAATAATAGCCACCAGCCAAAAATATAGACACTTAATTTAGCTATAATTTTTTCTACATGACTAGCGGGAATTAGTAAATAATTCCGTGCGCGTGCGGCAGAGTTAAATTCCCAAAAAGCTGTACCTGCTAAATAGCTGCCAATACTTACAAATAGAAAACGCACAAATCCTTGTCCATCCTGTAAATTTGCACTATAAAATTGCTTGGGGAAAGTAAAAAAGAAGATTAAAATACTAAATAAACTCAACCAAATGATTGGTTTACGCTTTTCGTATAATTCGCGTTTAATTAGCCTTAAAATTGATTGACTATGCATGTTTTTCTCCAAATAATTGATTTATCTCGGCTGTATGATTGATAACAGCATTAAATAATAACTCAAGATCGGCTTTAGCTCCGTAATCAGCATCAATTTGGCGTGTAGCAACATAGGCAAATCCAGCTGGGATTGGCATTGAGTATAATAGTTGTGAATGTTCTGGTGGGGTTTGACTTAAACCAAAATAAAGTTTATCTTCAATTTGAGCGATGCTTTGATTTAGAACGATTTCACCATTATTTAGAATAATTACTGGGTCGATTAACCCTTCTAAATCGCGCACTTGGTGGCTAGAAATAATAATACTGGTATCGTCGTTACTCGCATTGGCGATTAGACTCCGAAAAATGCTCTTGGCTGGAATATCCAAGCCGTTAGTTGGTTCATCAAGTAAAATTAGGCGGCAGTTAGTTGCCAAAGCAAAAGCAATTAGAAATTTTTTACGTTCACCATGTGAGAGATTGGCTAATTTATCTTGGTAGCGAATTTGCCATTCATCTGCAATATTATAAAATTTGGCTAGATCAAAGCGAGGATAAAATCCTGCGTAAACTTTCAAATACTCACGTGCACTTAGTGTGTGATCTAGATTATCTTCATTCAGTAGAAAAGTTTCTTGTAGCACTGCTTTTTTGCGATGGGACGTATTTTCTTGAAAAATTTCCGTTGTACCTTTCTGCGGAAATAAGCTACCACTAATTAAATTAAGCAGGGTAGATTTACCAGCTCCATTTTTACCAAGTAAGCCGTAAATATTACCTGGTTTTATTTCAAGGTTCAAATTATTGAATACAGAGTGTCCATTGTAATTGAAGTTGATATTTTGTAAGGTTACCATGTGATTATTCCATTGAGTTAGTGTGTTGGTGTATTAGTACACCGTGAATTATATCGTTAAGATAGGCACATTGTCAAATTTGCCGTAATTAATTTTGATGTGTGTTCACTAGTTTAGTATCTGTTGTACTCGGTCAAATTGATATAAACTAAGTACATGTATTTAGTGGTGGTATTTAATTGGCAAGGTGTATTTGGAATTATTTATTTGATGGAATATAATTTAGCATGATTGAAAATGATTAGAGATATCATTGAGATTTTATCTGAGTTATTTTTAGGTATTGTAGGCGATTCTGTTATTTTGTTGAAGTTTGTTTTTATTTAATATTTTCTAGGTACTAATATAGTTACTCGTACTAATATTACTGTTTTTATTGTTTTTAGCACGAGTAAGCTTTTATTGAAAGTTAATTCAGTTTGCCATTGGTTATTCCCAGTTATGCAAGGTAATTTTACCAAGTGTCTGTCCTTGTTCCGAAAGCAGATGAGCTTTTTTTAAATTTGATACATTAATTGGGCTAAGTTCATGCTTTTGCGTGTGGACAATTATTTGCTCATCGATTAATTTGGCAACTTCATTTAAAATTCTTTGTTGCTCACTTTTGTCAGGTGTATTGAACATTGAACGAGTAAACATGAATTCAAAAGAGAATTTAGCACTTTTAGTTTTTAGGATATTCATATCTAATGGAGCAGCATTTTCAACGATGGTACAAATTGCACCTTGTGGCTTTAATGCTTTGCACATCGCATTCCAATGGCCATCAGTATCACTTAAGCATAAAATATAATCTACATTTGCAATACCAATATGCCTAATTTCTTCATTTAAATCATTGCGATGGTTAATTACGTAATCAGCACCAAGTTGTTTGACCCATTCAATACTTTCAGCTTTAGATGCAGTTGCGATGACCTGTAACTGAGTAAGCTTCTTAGCTAATTGAATTGCGATGGAGCCAACACCACCTGCACCACCAACGATTAAGATAATTTTATTTTTATCTGAGGCATTTTTACTAATGCTTAGGCGTTCAAATAAAGCTTCATAAGCTGTAATCGCAGTAAGTGGTATCGCGGCTGCTTGACTAAAGGATAATGATTTGGGTTTGTTACCAACGATGGTTTCATCGACAACTTGAAATTGTTGATTTGAGCCTGGTTTGGTAATATCTCCTGCATAATAAACTTCATCGCCCAATTTATAGTTTTTAACTTGATCTCCAACTCCAACTACTACACCAGCTGCGTCAAAGCCAAGGATTCTTGGTGTATCCAAGGTCTTATTTAATGCAGCACTTCTACGAACTTTACCATCAACTGGATTTATAGAAATAGCCTTTACCTCAACTAGAATATCAGAATTAGTTGCAATAGGTTGATCTAGTTCAAATTCAAACAAACTTTGTTCTTCAGAAGTATTTAATGATTGTGTAAAACCAATGGCTTTCATGTAGCATCCTTACAAATAGATTTATCTTACGAACAAATTGTATCATTAAATAAATGTTATTTTAAGCTTTTTTATTGAATACAGAAATTTTGTGGAGTAAATAATATCTTCTGTTAAGTTAGGTGTGAAGATGAAGTTATAACTATTTTAAGTAATGCATTATGAATTATAGTGATATTTTTAAATTTTGAATGAGTATGTTATGAAAGAAGGTTATGATATTATTTGGAATAATATATTTTGTGATTTTGATTAATTTATGTAAAATTTGGATTTATGTAATAGAAAAAGCTTGCTTTATAGAAAAGCAAGCTTTTATTTTACATAGTAAGCTAGTTAGCTTAGAATAAGTAACCAACTTTAGCTGTAACAGTGCTAAGATTGTTAGTAGCATTGTTATTAGCAGAGTTATTATTCATGTTAGCAGTGTAAGTATAGTCAAGACCTAACAACACTGTTTTGCTGATATCATATTGAATACCAGGTGTTACAGAGAAAACAAACAATTGTTGATTGTTGTTATTTGCTGTGCTAGTTTGAGTTCCAGCTAAATTCACATCAAGAGCAACTTTAAGTGCATTTAATAAACGGTATTCAGGTTTTACACCCAAGCCATAAACGTAGTTTGTCGCTGATCCACCGTTAGCACCAGTTACTGATTGAGTAGAGAAGTTAGCATGAGGAATAACTTGGAAACCTTGGTTTTCATCACCAAAGAATTGGAATGCATAACCAACAGCAAAACCTACGTTAGAGCTATTATTTCCGTTGCTTCCGTCACCGCTAGTTGCAACTGCATTAGCATTTAACCAAACGTTATTTTTAGATTGGAAAGTACCACCAAGACCATATTGGTTTAAGTCCATAGCTGGGCTAGCACCATTGTTACCAGTGTATTGGTATTGAGCGTACAAGTTGTTATTGAAATCTTGGAATGAATCTGCAGCAGCAACTGAAGCTAAACCGCTAATGATCGATGCTAATAATAATTTTTTCATGAAAGTTCCTTTTTTTGAATGAGTTTAAATGAGTTTTTTACTAAAGAAGTATATTTGCTCAAATCCATGGCGTTATTATATTATTTTGGAGGTGTTGGGTCAATTAAGTAGAGCTTTATTTCGGTTGTTTTTATTGTGTTTTGAGTTAATCTATTGATGTGTATTGTTTTTACTTGTGTGTTTTTATGCAACACTACGTTCTGTTGTGGTTGAGGTCTATTAGTTTAAATTTCGGTACAGCTTATAATATTACTTAGTTTTAAGTGTTTTAGGTTATGCTTTATCATTGTTTCTTGTATTTATTCTAATGAATTTGAGTCTTGTGTCGGGTAAATGAGTTAGTGGGTGCCACATGACGTATATTGTTTTGGGTTATCTAAAATTATGATTAATGAAGCCCAGAGATTGCTTTGTTGATTACTGGCTGCCTATGTTATAATGGTTTTATTTAATATCTATTAATTGTATCCAATTAATTATGAGCTTAGGCATGTATTTATTATTAGGTAAATGGTGGTGGACATGAAAAATAAGTTTAATTATGGTTTTAGTATAATTGAAGTTATTATAGCTTTAGCCATTGCTACAATAATTGGTAAAGTTGCGTATTCATCGTATCAGAGCTCTTTGGTACGGGCTAATGAGGAAAATGCTAAGCATAAATTGGTTAATTTAATGCAAGAAATGGAAAAATATTACTTGACTCATGGTGCTTATTCTTCTAGTTCTGGCTCTTGGCCACCAGTCGTAACTCAAAAAGTTGCAACGTTAAATGCTAATTCCAAGGAGCGTTATACTTATACAGTTTATCCTTTGGAACCTGCTGGTAATGATCAGGCAACTTGTATAAATGCAAATCCACGCACTAATACAATTCAAGATAATAGTACGCAATTAATTATTGATGAACAAAACACAATTGCCGCAAATGGGATTCTTCCAACTAAGTGTTTAGCTGTATTGGTTCCTCCAGTAGTTAATCCTGTATCTAATATGTGTTTTAATAATGATGGTACACAAAAAGCATATAGTGTTTCTGATGGACAATGTACTATTGACCAATCTTCTCATACTGGAAGTGGAAATTGTGATGGCAAGACTTTAGCCGCATGCTCTGGGAATTGTAATGGAGCTAATGTTTGTGGTCCCTCAACAACAGGCTGTTCAGGTAATTGTAAAAATACTTTTATTTACAATAGCCCATGCAGTGGAAATTGTGATAATTCGACAATTTATTTAGTGGCTAGTGGTGCAACAGTTGCAGCCGCCTGTGGTGGTAATTGTGGGAATGCCATTATAGTAGTGCCAAGTAGTTGGTCTTCACGTCCACTTAGCTGTTCAGAAGGTTCTGCTGGGCTGTGCGTTTGTAAAGGCAATGGTAATAAATGTAGTGGAATAAGTGTTACATATTATTAAGCTGTGATGTTATTGAGCTATTGAACTTCATGGTAAAATACTGGGTTTAAAAATTATTGATTACTAAATTAGAAAGTGTATGATGCAGGAAAATTATCTTCATAGTTCGATTGAGAAAAAATGTCAAATTAAATGGCAGGAAAGTAAAGTTTTTGAGGTAAAAGAAGATTCACCTTTACCTAAAATGTACTGTATGCCAATGTTGCCGTATCCATCAGGCAAGCTGCATATGGGGCATGCACGTAATTATACAATTACCGATGTTTTATCACGATTTTATAAACTTAATGGATATAATGTGTTGCACACAATTGGTTGGGATGCATTTGGTTTGCCAGCAGAAAACGCTGCAATGAAATCCAGAGTAGCACCCGCTGCGTGGACTTATCAGAATATTGCCAATATGAAAGAACAGCTTAATAATATGGGGCTAAGTTTTGATTGGTCACGTGAAATTGCAACTTGTACTCCTGAATATTATCGTTGGCAGCAATGGCTATTTGTGCAATTATATAAAAATGGTGTGATTTATCGTAAAAGTGGTATGGTGAATTGGGATCCTGTTGATCAAACTGTGCTGGCTAATGAGCAAGTTGTGGATGGTAAAGGCTGGCGAAGTGGTGCTCCTGTTGAGAAAAAAGAAATTCCGATGTATTATTTTGGAATCACCCAATATGCTGAGCAATTACTAACTGATCTTGATCAATTGGATGGCTGGCCAGAGCAAGTTCGTACGATGCAAAAAAATTGGATTGGCAAATCACGTGGGATGGACGTTACTTTTGCGGGTAATGAAAAGCATGAGGGTTTAACTGTCTTTACCACGCGTCCTGATACTTTGATGGGAGTTACCTATGTTGCTATTTCTGCAGAGCATCCTTTAGCGGAACATGCTTTATCAATTAATCCAGAATTGGCAAATTTTATTAATGAATGTAAGAGTGGTGGAGTTTCTGAAGCTGAACTAGCTACTCAAGAGAAAAAAGGTGTATTTAGTGGTCTATATGTTACTCATCCATTAAATAATGAGCAGATCCCAGTTTGGATTGCGAATTATGTCTTAATGAATTATGGAACTGGTGCGGTAATGGCGGTTCCAGCACATGATGAGCGTGATTTTGAATTTGCTAGTAAATACAATTTAGCCAAAAAAATGGTTATTTGCCCAACAGAAGAATTTGCAGAGTATAGTGCGATTAACTCTTCAGAAGCTCAAGAGAAATTCCTTTTAGATAAATTAGCTGCAGTCAATAAAGAGAGTTATACCGATTATGGTATTGTCATTAATTCAGGTAAATATAACGGTATGAATTTTGAGCAAATTTTTGCGGCGTTAGAAACTGAATTAGTTGGACGTGGAATAGGGCAAGTTAAAACTAATTATCGTTTGCGTGATTGGGGTATTTCTCGGCAGCGTTATTGGGGTTGTCCAATTCCAATTATTCACTGTGAACATTGTGGTGATGTAGTGGTACCAGAGTCTGATTTACCAGTACGCCTACCTGAAGATTTAATTCCAGATGGCAGTGGCAATCCATTAAATAAAGATTTACGCTTTACAGAGTGTGTTTGTCCAGAGTGTGGTGCCGATGCGCGTCGTGAAACTGATACGATGGATACCTTTGTTGATTCAAGCTGGTATTTCTTACGTTATACTTGTCCAGATAGTCATGGTGCAATGTTAGATGAGCGAGTTAAGTATTGGGCTCCTGTTGATCAATATGTTGGTGGTATTGAGCATGCAATTCTACATTTACTATATGCACGTTTCTTCTATAAAGCATTACGCGATCTAGGTTTGGTAAACGGAGATGAACCGTTTAAAAATTTGTTGGCTCAAGGCATGGTCTTGGCAGAGACGTTCTATCGTCAAAATCCAAATGGTTCAAAAGATTGGTTTAGCCCGATGGATGTTGAAGTTGTGAAAGATGGCAAGGGAAATATTCTTAAATCAATTTACAAAGGCGACGGTAAAGAAGTTCAGTACGGTGGCATTGAAAAAATGTCTAAATCTAAAAATAACGGTATTGATCCAGATGAAATTATTGCTAAATACGGTGCAGATACTGCGCGTTTATTTGTAATGTTTGCTTCACCTCCAGAGCAAACTTTAGATTGGTCAGATACTGGTATTGAGGGATCTAATCGCTTTATTCGTCGTCTATGGCGTTTGGTTTTTGAACATGCGCAACTTGGTTTAGTAAATAAATATACTAATGGTGATTTGTCTCCAGAACAAAAAAAACTCCGTACCCAGTTGCATCAAACTATCGTTAAAGTAACTAATGATATTGGAGTTCGCAAACAATTTAATACGGCAATTGCTGCCATTATGGAATTATTAAATTCTTATTCTAAAGTTGAGTTGCTTGATGAATCTGGTCGCGCTTTAAGTCAAGAGTTGCTTGAGGCGGTGATTATGATGCTATCACCAATCATTCCACATGTATGTGAAGTATTATGGGGTGAATTGTGTCCTAGTAGTGAAATTTTAGCTCAAAATTGGGTGAAAGTTGATCCGTTAGCACTTGAAGTTGATGAAGTAGAAATGGTGATTCAGGTAAATGGTAAGCTTCGTGGCAAAATAATGGTGGCTAAAGGATTAACCAAAGATCAGATTGAAGCTATGGCGAAATTGAATCCTAATGTGCAGAAATTTATTGATGGTCATGTTATTAAGAAAATGATTGTGGTACCAAGTAAGCTGATTAACATAGTGGTTTAAATTAAAAATGCCTTGTAGTTTATACAAGGCATTTTTTTGGTAAATTAGCTAGTTTATCGATTATTTACCAGCATCGTCTAGTAGTAAGCTAATTGATTCTTCATTGTTAATGCGACGAATTGTTTCAGCAACCAAGTCAGCAATACTTGCGATACGAATTTTGTCTGATTGTCCGGTAAATGGAATTGTATCTGTTACCACGACTTCGTCAATTATTGAGTTATTAATATATTCAATTGCTGAACCCGAGAATACGGCATGAGTTGCATAGGCATAGACTTGTTTAGCACCACGTGCTTTAAGTGCTTCAGCAGCTTTGCATAAGGTTTTGGCAGTATCAATCATATCATCAATAATTACACAGTTTTTTCCATTGATATCACCAATAATATTCATTACTTCAGCTTCGTTAGCTTTCGGGCGACGTTTGTCAATGATTGCCAAATCCGTGCCAAGGCTTTTGGCAAAAACACGAGCCCGCAGTACACCACCCATGTCAGGTGATACAATAGTTAGATCGGGATAATTTTTTAATTTGATATCTTGTAATAGAACTGGTGAAGCATAAATATTATCAACTGGGATATCGAAGAAACCTTGAATTTGATCGGCATGTAAATCAATAGTAAATACACGGTCAACCCCAGCTGAGGTTAGCATATTAGCAACTAGCTTGGCTGAAATTGGCACACGAGCTGAACGTGGGCGACGATCTTGGCGCGCGTAACCAAAATATGGAATTGCGGCAGTGATACGACCAGCTGAAGAACGTTTCAGAGCGTCAATTAACGTTAATACTTCCATTAAGTTATCATTGGTTGGGTTACAGGTTGGCTGTAGTACAAATACGTCAGAACCTCGGACATTCTCAAGTATTTCTACGGCAATTTCTCCGTCACTGAATTTGGTAACATTCGCCTTACCAACATTCATATCCAGACATTTGGCAACTTTCTGGGCAAATTTAGGATTAGCGGTTCCCGTAAATATCATTAGATTCTTACGCATATACATTTCAGCCTCTTTGTTAATATGGTTTGGACAAAAAAAAGCGTATATCATCTGTATGGATGGTATACGCTTTTTACGACTTGGCTGGGGTGGGAGGGATCGAACCTACGAATGCCGGAATCAAAATCCGGTGCCTTACCGCTTGGCGACACCCCAATAAAAATCTACTTTACTCACAAGCTACTGTTGATATTGGTAAACTTGCTGCGAGGAAAGTATTATAACTCGAGTGTAAAATGTTTGCAACTTTTTTTGCTTCATTTTTATCTGTAAAGCTCAGGTAAACACAGCTTCCAGATCCGGTCATAACCGCATTTCCATATTGATTTAATTCGGAAAAAATATCATTAATTTGTGGGTAAATTATTTTTACTACAGTTTCTAAATCATTAGTTTTTTGTTCAATTAAATCTTGGGCAGTGATTAAATCTTCATGAATTGCTTGAAAATCTAGGTTTAGAGAGCAAAATACGTTTTTGGTTGTAATATGGAAATCAGGTTTCACAATTACAAAATACAGTTGTGGAATCTCAATCGGCTGAATAATTTCACCAATTCCAGTAACAAGAGCATTGCGTCCTTGGATGAAAAATGGCACATCTGCCCCAAGTTGCAATCCCAAGTGCATTAGTTCTTTACAACTCAGATTAGTTTCCCATAATTGATTAAGCACCATTAATACCGCAGCAGCATTGGAACTACCGCCACCCATTCCTGCACCAGATGGTATTACTTTCTTAATTTTAATGTTTGCGCCAAATTTAGATTTGGTGTGCTCTTGTAGTAATTTCGCAGCACGAAATGAGAGATCTTTTTGGTAGAACCAAGCTTGCTGATGCTCAATTAAAGAAATTTTGCCATTTTGGGTTAGTTGAATTTCAATTTGATCACAAAGGTCAATCAGACAAAAGACACTTTTAAGCAGGTGATAGCCATCATCGCGTTTGCCAACTATGCGTAGCCCAAGGTTTAGTTTTGCTGGAGATAAAACATTGTGGAATTGATAGTACATATGCTGTGCTCAAAATAAAAAAGATATGACAATATTTTGCCATATCTTTTATGAGAAGCGAATCTTATTATTTAACTAAGTCTAAGAGCTTATCGAAAGCTTCGACAAATTGTTGTAAGCCGTCTTTTTGTAATTTCTCACCTAGTTCATGTAGGTTTATGCCATGAGACTCAACGTGTTTTAAAATATTTTTAGCGTCTTGAATGCCATTGGTTAGACGACTTGCAGCGACTCCGTGATCGCGGAAGGCATCAAGAGTTGCATCTGGTACTGTGTTAATAGTTTCTTCACCAATTAATTCTTCGATATACATTACATCAGAATAATTCTTGTTTTTAACCCCTGTACTTGCCCATAACAAGTATTGACTTTTGGCACCTTTGGCTTTTAAAGCTGCGAAGCGTTCGCCGTGGAAAATATTTTGATAATCTAAGTAAGCTTGACGTGATAGACTGATTGCGGTTTTACCTTGTAATTCAGCAGGTAATTTTTCATCCACAGCACTATCAACTCGTGAAAGGAAGAAACTTGCTACAGTTTTAATTTTATCAATTGGTAAATTTTGTGCAACTCTGGTTTCTAAACCTCGAAGATAAGCATCCCAAATTGCATTTACTTGAGCTAAATTAAATAATAAAGTGATATTAACATTAAGACCTAAAGCAACTAATTGTTCAAAAGCTTGAACTCCAGCAGGAGTTGCAGGAATTTTTATTAATAAGTTTGGTTCATTAACTGCATTCCATAATTCCAAAGCACTTTTTACACTACCAGCGGCATCATGGCATAAATCTGGTGAAACTTCAAGACTGATATAACCATCTTCTGTATTAGATGATTTATAAAGTGGAGCCATGATTTTGCAGGCTTGCTTGATGTCTACTACAGCCATTCTTTCATAACGTTGTAGTGGTGTTAAGGTTTCTTTTTTTAATTCAATAAGCTGTTCTTGATAGCGCTTATCGGTAGAGATCGCTTTGTAGAAAATTGCTGGATTTGAAGTCACGCCAGCGATGCCGTCATCTTGCATCATTTTTTCTAGATCACCAGATGCTAAAAATTCACGTGAAATATTATCTAGCCAGATTTTCTGACCATATTGTTTAATTGCGGCAATTCTGCTTGACATACTGATAATCCTTATATAAAATAATTATTCGCCACTAATTATACCTAGAGTCTAAAGGCTTTGCTAATATAATTTCTTAGTGCGCTGCAATAAGTTTTGTTCGTTACCCACATAGAGTATTTTGCTATACTAATGGCAGTTTATGTTGTAACCTGTATTTTTGTCACCATGTTGTGGCGGGAGTTGTAAATGAGTAGTAATGATTTAGATCAATTGCAAACTAAAGAGTGGTTAGATTCAGTTGATAATGTGATTGAATTTGATTCTGCAGAACGCGCAGCGTATTTAATCAATACGGTTGTGAAACATCTTGGTGATAAAACTGGTATTCAGTTGCACCAAAATGTTAATACTGAGTATGTTAATACTATTCCAGTAAATAAAGAAGCCGCTTATCCAGGTGATAAAAATATCGAAAAAAGAATTTCTGCGTACATTCGTTGGAATGCAGCTGCGATTGTAATGCGTGCAAATAAAGTTAGTAGTGAGTTAGGCGGACATATTGCGTCATATGCTGGTTCTGCTTACTTATATGAAGTAGGATTTAATCATTTTTGGCATGCTCCACATGGTGAACAGCATGGTGATATGGTGTTTTTCCAAGGACATTCATCACCTGGGATTTATGCACGTAGCTTCTTAGAAGGGCGTTTTGATGAAGATCGTCTAAATAATTTCCGTCAAGAATCAGCTAGTGTTGGTCTATCTTCATACCCGCACCCATGGTTAATGCCTGATTATTGGCAGTTCCCAACTGTATCAATGGGGCTTGGGCCATTAATGGCAATTTATCAAGCGCGCTTTATGCATTATTTGGATGATCGTGGTTTAGCGAACACTAAAGGTCGTAAAGTTTGGTGCTTTATTGGTGATGGTGAGACTTCTGAACCAGAAACCTTGGGTAACATAAATATCGCCTCACGTGAAGGTTTAGATAACTTAATTTTTGTAATTAGTTGTAATTTGCAACGCTTGGATGGGCCTGTAAATGGTAATGGAAAAATCATTCAAGAAATGGAAGGTTTATTTGTTGGTGCTGGCTGGAAAGTAATTAAAACTATCTGGGGTAAAAGCTGGGATAAATTATTAGCGAATGATACTTCTGGTAAATTAAAACAACTTATGATGGAAACTGTTGATGGTGAATACCAAAACGTTAAATCTAAAGATGGTAAATTTGTAAGAGAACAATTCTTTGGTAAGTTCCCTGAAACTGCAGCATTAGTTAAGGATATGACTGATGATGAAATTTGGGCTTTAACTCGTGGTGGTCACGATTTAGACAAAATTTATGCGGCTTATCATGAAGCTGTAAATAACGCAGAAGGCAAACCAGTTGTTATTTTAGCTAAAACGGTTAAAGGCTTCGGTATGCGTGGTGAGGGTGAGTCGCAAAATACAGCTCACTCACAAAAGAAAATGTCAGTTGATACGCTTAAACATATCCGCGATAAATTTAATATTCCATTGACAGATGAGCATATTGAAGAATTGCCATTATTGACTCTGGAGCCAGGTACCCCTGAACATACTTATTTACATGCACAACGGACTAAACTTGGTGGATATTACCCAGTGCGTAAGCCAGCGACGATGACGTTAGCTATTCCTGAATTAAGCGCATTTGAAGTTTTATTAAAAGATACTGGTGAGCGTGAAATGTCAACAACGATGGCATTTGTACGATTATTAAATATTTTGGTAAAAGATAAAGAGCTTGGTAAACACATTGTGCCAATCGTGCCTGATGAATCACGTACCTTTGGTATGGAAGGTATGTTCCGTCAACTTGGAATTTGGTCGCATATCGGTCAAAAATACACTCCAGAAGACTCTTCTCAATTGATGTATTACAAAGAATCTAAAGTTGGTCAAATTTTACAAGAAGGTATTAACGAACCAGGTGCGATGAGTACATGGATTGCTGCTGCTACTAGTTATGCAAATCATGGCGTACCAATGATTCCATTCTACATTTACTATTCAATGTTTGGTTTCCAACGTACAGGTGATTTGGCTTGGGCTGCTGGTGATATGCGTTCACGTGGATTCATTATTGGTGCAACTGCTGGTCGTACTACCTTAAATGGTGAAGGTTTACAGCATGAAGATGGTCATAGCCATATTCAAGCTGATTTGATTCCAATTTGCGAATCTTATGATCCTACTTTTGCTTATGAAGTAGCAACTATTGTTCAGCATGGTATGCATGAAATGTATGTAGAAAATAAAGATAAATTCTACTATGTTACATTAATGAATGAGAATTACTCACACCCAGCAATGCCTGAAGGTGTACAACAAGATATTATCAACGGATGCTATTTATTTAAATCGGTTGGTAATGGCAAACTTACAGTTAACTTAATGGGTAGTGGAACAATTTTCCGTGAAGTTATTGCTGCTGCTGATTTGTTGAGCCAAGATTTTGGTTTAAAAGTTAACTTATTCTCGGCAACTTCATTCAATAAATTACATCGCGATGGAATTTCAGTAAATCGTCGTAATATGCTTAATCCATTGTCTGCACCGGCAAAAGCCTTTGTTACTAAACAATTGGAAGGCACTGGCGCGAATGTTACTGTTGCTGCAACTGATTATATTCGTAACTTTGCGGATAAAATTCGTGAGTTTGTACCAGGTAAATATGTAACTTTAGGTACGGATGGATTTGGTCGTTCAGATTATCGTAAGGCTTTGCGTGAATTCTTCGAAGTAAACCGTTATTATGTTGCCGTTGCAGCATTAAAAGGTTTAGCAGATCAAGGTTTGATTGAGGCTAAAGTAGTTGCTGATGCAATAGCTAAATACGGAATAAATACGAACAAGGCTAACCCTTGGGAAGTTTAATTTAGGAGCTTGTTATGCGTAAATTGATTTTTCTATTAGTGTTATGTTCTTATGTAATGGCTAATGCAGATCAAGGTCGCAATCAAGGTGCCGTAAATAATTTGTGTCAAAACTTGACGGTTGCTTGTCAAGGTGGTGATCAGTCGTCTTGTCAAGCATTAAAGGATACAGGGTGCCAATGTGATGCAGTACAAGGCACCTGTACTCGTGGTAATTATTCTAATTAAAAGGGTTTAGCAATGAGTTTAATTGAATTAAAAATTCCTGATATTGGTGGTCATAGTGATGTAAATGTAGCCGAAGTTTATGTTAAAGTCGGTGATAAAATTAATGTAGATGATAATTTGTTTATGTTAGAAACGGATAAAGCAACAATGGAAGTTCCTGCGGAACATGCTGGAGTTGTGGTTGAAGTTTTAGTTCAGGTTGATTCTAAAGTAAATGAAGGTGATGTTGTCGTTAAGATACAAGCTGATGGTGTAGCTACGGTTGTAGAGTCTGCACCTGTTTCTCCTGTGGCTCAAGCTGTTGTAGCAGAAGCAGCTCCAGTTGCTAGTAGCGCAGTGGCAGCAACTAGTACACAAGTTGTACAAGTTATTGTGCCAGATTTAAGTGGTAACAATGATGTATCAATTATTGAAGTTGCAGTAAAAGTTGGCGATAGCATCAAAGAAGAAGATACGATCATGACTTTGGAAACCGATAAAGCGACGATGGATGTTCCGTCAACTGCAACTGGTATTATTAAAGAATTGAAAGTTCAAGTTGGTGGAAAAGTAAATCAAGGTGATTTAATTCTTTTGGTTGAAACTACAACTTCAGGTGCTGTTGCTGCTCCAGTTGCACAGGTTTCGGCTGCACCAGCAGCAGTTGCTGCAGCTCCTGTGGTTTCTGCAGCGCCAGCTCCAGCACCAGTTGCACCACAACAGGTTGCGGCTACTAAAGTTGATGAAAAGTCATTCTCAAGTGCTTTTGCTTCACCGTCAATTCGTAAGCTAGCACGTGAGCTTGGTGCAGATTTAGGTAAAGTTAAGGGTAGTGGAACTAAAGGTCGTATTACTGAAGATGATCTAAAAGCTTTTGTTAAAGGTGTAATGTCGGGTCAGATTAGCAATGGTGCTACAGTTGCTGCTAGCGGCGGCTCTGGTGGTGGAATTGATTTAATTCCATGGCCAAAAGTTGATTTTGCTAAGTTTGGTGCTGTTCGTGTTGAGCCAATGTCACGGATTAAGAAATTATCTGGAGCTAATTTAGCACGTAATTGGGTCATGATCCCTCATGTTACAGTATTTGAAAATGCAGATATTACTGAAATGGAAAATTTCCGTAAACAGTTAAATGAAGAATATAAACGTGCTGAGATTAAAGTTACGCCATTAGCATTCTTGATTAAAGCCGCAGTGTTTGCATTGAAAAAATTCCCTGCATTTAATGCTTCAATTGATGGTGATAATCTAATTTTTAAAGATTATTATAATATTGGTTTTGCTGCTGATACACCGAATGGCTTGGTTGTGCCAGTAATTAAAGATGCTGATAAAAAAGGTGTTGTTGCAATTGCCGAAGAAACGTCAGTTTTAGCTAAAGCTGCGCGTGATGGTAAATTGAAACCTGCAGATATGCAAGGTGGAACTTTTACCATTTCAAGCTTAGGCGGTTTAGGATCAACAGCATTTACACCTATCATTAATGCTCCAGAAGTTGCAATTATGGGTGTTTCAAAATCTGCGATGCAACCAGTTTGGAATGGTAAAGAGTTTGCACCACGTTTAATTTTACCATTATCATTATCATTTGATCATCGTATCGTTGATGGTGCTGCTGGGGCTAAATTCGCTTCGTTTATGGCTGCAGTATTGTCAGACTTACGTCGCTTAGCGTTGTAGGTCTTAGTTGTTAAAATAAAAAACCAGAACTTTGAGTTCTGGTTTTTTATTTTTTGATATAGCTGAAATTTATTCAGCCATCGCTAAGATTTCAGCTACTGCTTTAGCATCAATGTTTTTATTCTCACCAAGGTTACTTGGGTTATATTTAAATACATTATCTGTAATTTTTTGAATATCAACGGTGATTTCATAATCTGAAAATTTGGTTTTGACGCCTAAAGAATGGAAAAATTCCTCAGTTTTAATAATACCTTGTTTAATTGCTACATCGGGGTGATTATTTTCAAGCCCCCAAACGTTGTGAGCGAATTGTAATAATTTTTCGGTTTTATATTCTTTTTGGTGGCGCCATAGCTGGGGTGCAATAATAGCAAGGCTCTGTCCGTGATCAAGCCCATAAGCTGCGGTCAATTCATGGCCAATCATATGAGTTGCCCAGTCATGATCAACACCAATCCCAATTATTCCATTTAGTGCATTTGTTGCTGCCCACATCCAATTAGCTCGAATATTATAATCTTGTGTTCCATTAACAATTTCAGATCCAACTTCAATTAACGTTTTTAATACAGCTTCGGCAAAGCCATCCTGAATTGATGAGTTTACATTGGTGGTTAAATATTGTTCAGTTACGTGGATAAACGGATCAATGATTCCATTTTGCAGCTGACGAGTAGGTAGAGTGTAGGTGGTTTCAGGATCAAGAATTGCAAATTGTGGAAAAACCAAAGGATTCCCAAATGCTTGTTTTGCGCCAATTGCGCGCCGTGAAATTACTGCGCCAGAGTTCATTTCAGAGCCTGTTGCTGGTAGGGTTTGGACTACGCCTAAGGCAATTGCTTTATCCGCTTTATAATCTGGTTTGGTCAGTATTTCCCAAGGATCCCCTTGGTAGTGCGCAGCCAAAGCGATAAATTTACAACCATCAATGATTGATCCACCACCTACTGATAAAATTAGTTCAATTTTTTCAGTACGGCATATTTCAACTGCTTTCATCAGTGTATCGTAATCTGGGTTAGCTTCGATTCCAGAGAATTCAATAACTTGATGTTCGCTTAGGCTATCAATAACTTGCTGATAAACGCCATTAGACTTAATTGAACCACCGCCATATGCGAGAAGAACCTTTGTTTTAGCTGGAATTAGATTAGCTAATTCTTTAATTTGTCCTTTACCAAATAAGACTCTTACTGGATTATAGTAGTTAAAATTGTGCATGAAATATTCCTAAAAAATTAATAAAATTACAATTTAGTATATGCGTTTAGATGAGCTTTTTTAAAGTAGCTTAAATTATTATTTTGTAGTTAATAATTATTAAAAGGTAGGCTTTATAATTTAAACTTTTAATTTACTGATATGAATAGAAGTGTTTTATTGCTAGCTCATATAATAATTAGTATTTCCTGTGTGTTTAACTATAAACGATCGGTAATTATTTCAGAGCATACAGCACTATTCTAGCATAATTATAAAGTATAGAATAAACTAAGTTTTTTGGATAATTTAGTTGGCAGAGATTGTGAAAAATGATTATAATTATGTGGTAGATAATTGTATCAATGGAGGTTTATTATGTTTAATCGAATTTATGTGCCAATTGATAATTCTGATGTTTCAGATAAAGTTTTGCAAGAGGCAGTTAAATTAGTCAAGTCAACTAATGCTAAGTTAAGAGTTGCTCATGTTGTGAATTTAGAGCAGGTAACATTTGGAATTGAAATGGTTGGTGTTGCTGAACTTAAAGATGCATTACTTGGAATTGGTCAGTCATTAATTAATAAGGTTAAGGATCAGTTAGCTACTGCTGGTGTTGAAGCCGAAGTTAAATTAATTGAGAATTTTGGTTTTGAGATGTCATCTTTGGTAATTGAAGATGCTAAAGAATTTGATGCTGATTTATTTATTCTGGGATCTCATCATCTAGGCTCGTTTTCACATTTTATAACGGGTGGAATTGCTGAAGATTTGGCCAAGGAAACTGATGTTCCTATTTTATTAATTACCAAACATAAACATAAATAATGGATCATAAATAAAAATGGGTAGCTATGCTACCCATTTTTGATAGGTGCTGATAATATGAGTAAAATACTGAGTATTGCCAATCATTCACGGAACTTTAAGGGTTTTTCTTATATTTACCCAGTGGTTTCAAGGCGTTCAAATGGAATTTCTTTAGGTATTAATCTTAATTTGAATAATGCTTGTAATTGGCGCTGTGTTTATTGTCAAGTTGAAGGACTGGTGCGTGGTAGGCCTAATGCGATAGACTTAATTAAGTTGGAATCAGAATTAGAGCATATGTTGAATTGGATTGTCAATGGAGATTTTATACAAGAGTTTGCACCGCTTGGATTACAACGGCTTAATGATATTTGTTTGTCTGGCAATGGTGAGCCAACTCTTTCTGCAAATTTTGTTGAGGTTTGTATGATTATTGCTAAACTAAGACTTAAGTATAATTTGAATGAACAGGTCAAAACTATTTTGATTAGCAACGGAAGTGAAATGCAAAAACAATTTATACAAGATGGTCTTAAAATTATGGCGATTAATAATGGTGAAGTTTGGTTTAAAATAGATCGTGGTTCTGTTGATGGAATTTCACGGGTAAATCAGGTTACTTTGTCGATGGATAGTATTTTACAACGTTTGGCTAGCTCTGCATCAATTTGCCCGACATATGTACAGAGCTGTTGGTTTTCAATTAATGGTGTTGAGCCATCTGAGCAAGAAATTGAGACTTTTATTCAATTTTTAGAACCTGTAAAAAACATAGTTAGTGGTGTTTTATTATATTCGACTGCGCGTAACCCAGCTTTAGAGGAGGGTAAAGATATTTCTCAAGTTGGCAATGAGTTTATGCTAAGGTTGCAATCTGGATTAGAGCGGCATGGAATTAGATCTAATAGTTATATTTAAATCCTCAATTTAAAATTTGATTATATGGTTAGTAGAGTTGATTTGATTTTTGGCGTTATTTCCATGGGTGCTTTATGCTCAATACCTTAAGCAAAGCATGATAAAATTATGTCTAATGTAATTTTGAGTGAAGTTCATTTATGAAAGTTAAAATAGCTGTAGTACTGTTTATTATTGCGGTTATCACCTTGTATTTAAGTCCTATTTTCGACCAAAAGCTTGCAGCAATTCCGTATGATATGGTGAGTCATACTTTCTATGGCGAGACGCATTTATGGGTTAAAATCATTTATTATGGTGTTAATGTTAGCACAGCGTTGCTAATTATTCTACCATTGGTGATTTTATTACGTTCAAGAAAAGCTCCAGCTGATCAGAGGGTAATAATACGTAGAATGATTGTTATTTCATATCTAAGTTTGGCTATTGGTCCAGGGTTATTAGTTAATAAGTTATTTAAGGAAAACTGGGGGCGTGCTAGACCATATCAGGTAATTCGTGATGGGCATCAATTTTCTCTTCCATGGCAGCCACATTTTAATCGCCCAGCAGATAATAGTTTTCCCTCAGGACATGTATCGATTGGTGCTTTTATTGGTGTACCATTCCTAGTTGCTCGCCGTCGTAAATTAGGGGTTACCTTGTGTGCCTTAGGATTTGTAGCTGTAGGTGTTGCAAGATGGTTACAAGGTGGGCATTATTTTAGTGATATTGTGTTCGCTGCAATTATTGTTTGGTTGATTACTTTGCTAGTAATTAATTTTGTGGACAAACATATTTTTACTCGGAAAGTAACTCATGGACAGAATTAATTCCAAGGTACTAGTTTTATTGGTATTAGTTGTTTTTACACATTTAATTTTTAATCAGAGCCTGCAGCTCCATTATGATGAAGCATATTATTGGGTTTGGAGTAAGAATCTTCAATTGTCATACTATGATCATCCGCCAATGATTGCTTATTTGATTCGATTAACTACGCTATTTTCTGATAAAGAAGTCTTCATTCGTATAGCTGCGGTGGTTTGTAGTACGACGACAATAGTAATGATTTATAAAACAACTAAGTGCTTATTTAATCAACGATCGGCAGATATCGCGGTTATTTTGGCATTAGCATGGCCGTTATTAGAGGGTACTTTTTTTATTACTACGATTGATAGTCCATTATTGATGTTTTGGAGTATTACGCTATATTGTCTAGCACGTGGTCTAATCCTAAGTGAGCGTAGGTTTATTTACTTCTCTGGTGTTGCATTAGGTTGTGCATTATTATCCAAATATACCGCGGTTTTAATTTTACCTGGGATTTTACTTTTTTTGGTTGTTACTCCTAGTAAACGTAATTTATTATGGCATAAAGATGTATATCTGGCGTTATTATTGGCAATGCTGGTTTTTAGTCCCGTTATAATTTGGAATTATCAGCATGATTGGGCATCTTTTGCTTTTCAATTTCATCATGGAGTACCTAGTGATAAACAGCTTAATTTGGCTGGGTTAGGTGATTATATTGGTAGTTTACTGGGTGCGGCAAATCCATTTATTTCTTTACCATTATTGGTGTTTATGTATATAAAGCGTCGACAAATACTCAAAGATGCACGTTATTTATTTTTGTTAAGTATTTTTATATTTGTGGTACTATTTTTTGCCTATAATAGTCTATACAAATTTATGGAAGCTAATTGGGTTGCTCCAGCGTTCATCAGTGGAATCATTTTTTTATCAGCTTGTTTGGCCGAATATAATATAAAATGGGTTTATCGAGTTGCAATCAGTTTAGTCTTAATTTTGTTACCATTAGTTAAGATGCCTGAAGTATTTGTCCCGCGTATTTATCAAAATAAAATTCCTGCAATTAATGCTTTTATGGGGAATGCGGAGTTATACCGTCAAATAAAACTAAATGATATAGAATCTGGTGATGTAATTTTATCTTGTGATTATGGTAATGCTTCTCGTGGTTGGTATTATTTAAATGTAGGACGGGTTTATGTATTAAGTAACTTCAAATATAGTAATAGTTACTCTGATTGGAACTCTCAATTGCAATTGCCAATTAAGCATGCAATTTATTATTGTGATGGTAATGATGCTATCTATTTGGATCAATTAAAGGTTTATTTCAAGAATATTCAGCCGTTAGCAACAGTTGGTTATCATAATAGTTTTGTTAACAACAAATTATACGTTTATCGTTTAAGTAACTAGATTTTATAGGGAAATTTGAATGAAAAAAATGATTATTATTGCTACTTATAACGAAAAAGATAATATTGAGAAAATATTGGGTGAAGTATACGAGAATGTACCAGATACACATATTTTGGTTATTGATGATAATTCTCCTGATAAAACTTACGAGATTGTTGAGCGTTTAGCTGAAGATAAGTATGCTGGTAAGTTATTTTTAATGAAGCGTGCTGGTAAGCTTGGTTTGGGTACTGCATATGTAGCTGGCTTTAACTGGGGTTTAGCACGTGATTATGATGTAATTGGTCAAATGGATGCAGATTTTTCGCATAGCCCAAAATATTTGCCTAGTATGTTTGAGGCATTAAAAACTTATGATCTAGTTTTAGGTAGCCGTTATGTTGCTGGTGGTGGAGTAGTTAATTGGAGTTTAAAACGCAAGATAATTAGTCGTGGTGGCAGTTTATATGCCAAAATTATTTTAGGATTACCGCAAAATGATCTTACCGGTGGTTTCAAGTGTTTCCGACGTGAGGTTTTAGAAACTATCGATGTGAATCAATTACGCTCAACTGGTTATAGTTTCCAAATTGAAACAACTTATAAGACTTATTTAAATGGATTTAAGATAAAAGAAATTCCAATTGTTTTTGAAGATCGCGTGCTAGGACAATCTAAAATGTCGGGAAATATTTTTAAAGAGGCGATTTTGATGGTTTTACAATTGCGTAAGGATCGAGCGAGCTTTATTAAACGTAAAAAATAATAACTATCTAATATTACAGATGAAACTTCAGTTGAGATATTTATTGAGGTTTTATCTTGTAGAACTATTCCTCGTTAATTTGGAATTAATTTTACTGGTTTGTAGATATTTCATTTGTAACACGATAGAGTAGAGTATATTAAATTGTCTTTGTTTGGTCTTGTTAAGTAGAATAAATAAAAAGCTATGAATTAACTCATAGCTTTTTATTTGAATTACGGGTAAATTATTTACCTGGACGTAGACTACGTACAGCTTTACCAGCTTGCCACATTTCACTATTGTGAATTTCAGCTAATTCAGCTTCTAATTTAACACGGTAATCTGCTTGAGAGTTAGTGTCAATTGAACGTTGTGCTTCTTCACCAGCTGCAACACGTGCATATAGTTTTTCAAAGACAGGAACGGTTGCATCACGGAATGGACCTTTCCAATCTAATGCGCCACGTTGAGCTGTAGTTGATGTATTTGCAAACATCCAGTCCATACCATTTTCACCAACTAATTTAATTAATGATTCAGTTAATTCTTCAACTGTCTCATTAAATGCTTCTGATGGAGAATGACCATTTTTACGCAATACATTGTATTGAGCTTCCATCACACCAGCTAGAGCACCCATTAAAATACCACGTTCACCAGTTAAATCAGAGTAAACTTCTTTTTTGAATGTAGTTTCAAATAAGTAACCAGAGCCGATACCAATACCAATTGCTAAGCAACGCTCTTTAGCACGACCTGTTGCATCTTGGAATACTGCAAATGATGAATTTAAACCAGTACCTTCTAAGAATAGACGGCGTAATGAAGTACCAGAACCTTTAGGTGCTGCTAAGAATACATCTACATCAGCAGGTGGAACAATTCCAGTGCGTTCTTTGTAAGTAATTCCAAAACCATGAGAGAAGTATAACGCTTTACCTGCAGTTAGGTGTTTTTGTACTGTTGGCCACATTGCGATTTGCGCAGCGTCACTCAATAGATACATAATGATTGAAGCTTGTTGCATAGCTTCTTCAGGTGAGAATAATGAAACACCTGGTACGAAACCGTCACGTACAGCTTTATCCCATGATTTAGATGGAGAACGTTGACCAACGATAACCTTGAAGCCATTGTCTTTCAAGTTTAATGCTTGACCAGGGCCTTGTACGCCATAACCAATAACTGCAATTGTTTCGTTTGCTAAAACTTCGCGAGCTTTTGCTAACGTGAACTCTTCACGAGTAACCACATTCTCTTCAACACCGCCAAAATTCATAAGTGCCATAGTTTTTTCCTTTGTTTAAATTAAAATTTTTGATTGTTTAACACTCTAACATCACACACTTCGATAATTTTATGTAACTGATTAGTCAATTTTAGGATTGAATGATCATCGCTATATACAATTATTGAAAAATGTGACAACCCATCTTGTCCACTAAAAATACTCATTTGGTCAATATTTACACTATACCGTGAGAATAATCCTGAAATTCTTTGCAAAACACGTAATGAATTACGTGTAGCAATGGTAATAATGTGCATATCGTGTTCGTTCACTTTAGTCATTCCACGCCTTTCTTAAGATAGTCTAATTTCAGCAACGCCAGATCCAGCTGGAATCATTGGGAATACTTTTTCGCGTTTCTCAACAATAACTTCAAGGAAGTAGGCTTCTTTTGATGCTAGCATTGCTTCAATCCCAGCCTCAAGATCGGCAGGATTTGATACAGTTGAACCTTTAATGCCGTAAGCTGCAGCTAAGGCAATAAAATCAGGATTCACTAAATCAACGAATGAATAACGTTCCTCATAGAACATTTCTTGCCACTGACGAACCATGCCGAGGTAGTTATTATTCAATAAAAGTATCTTCACTGGCAATTTTTCTTGCTTAATAACTGCTAATTCTTGAATATTCATTTGAATTCCACCGTCACCAGCGATACAAACTACTTCGCGATTTGGATTTGCTATTTTAGCACCAATTGCGGCTGGTAGGGCAAAACCCATCGTGCCAAGTCCACCTGAAGTAATGTGCGATTTAGCTTGTTTAAAGCGATAATAGCGCATTGCCGCCATTTGATTTTGTCCAACATCTGAGACAATAATTGCCCGCCCATCAGTTTTTTCAGACAATAAATTAACAGCTTGTGACATCCTGATAGTATTAGCTTGCATGGTTAGCTCAGGTAATAGAACTTTACGGTGCTCCTCATCATGTAATTTACGGAATTCTTCACGCCATTCAAGATGTTTATTTGGTTGTACATAGCGTAATAAATGTGTAATCGCAAATTTAGCATCAGCTTGTAAAGTCACTAATGATTTTACATTTTTATTAAATTCAGCATGATCAATATCAATATGAATAATTTTAGCCTGTTTAGCATATTTGGCTAAATTACCTGTAACGCGATCATCAAAACGCATTCCGATTGCAAGAATTACATCGGCCTGATTGGTCATGATGTTTGGTGCGTAATTACCATGCATACCGAGTAAACCAACAAATAGCTCATGATCCGATGGAAAGTTATGAACACCATGTAAAGTACAAGCAACTGGAATAGTTGCTTTTTCAGCAAGTTTTAATAACTCACCTTCGGCATTAGATATTCCAATACCATTTCCTGCTAAAATAAGCGGGCGTTTAGCATTATTTAACATATCAGCAATTTCAATAAATTTCATATCTGAATGTTTGTGTACTTGTTCTGAACGTGGAACATGTGGTTTATATTCGTAATCTAATAACTCTATTTGAGCATCTTTAGTAATATCAACTAAAACTGGACCTGGACGACCATGAGTTGCATAATAAAATGCTTTAGCCATAACTTCAGGAATATCTGCAGCTTTAGTTATTTGGTAATTCCATTTGGTAATAGGAATAGTTATTCCAATAATATCTGCTTCTTGAAAGGCATCAGTTCCAATCAAACTACTAGCAACTTGCCCCGTGATACATACTAATGGCACCGAGTCCAACATCGCATCAGCAATTCCAGTAACCAAATTGGTCGCACCTGGACCTGAAGTTGCAATACACACACCGATTTTACCAGTTGATTTAGAATAGCCTTCTGCGGCAATAACTGCACCTTGTTCATGGCGTACTAAAACGTGGTGAATGTTATCTTTTTTCTCGTATAACGCGTCGTAAGTTGGTAAAATAGTTCCACCTGGGTAACCAAATACTATTTCGGTGTTTTCACGGAGTAGTGATTCGACAATTGCTTGTGCACCAGTCATTTTCATACAATAAGCTCCTTTAGTTCCAATTAATTAAGTTTAAAATTTTCTTCAACATAAGCAACATTTACTGCAGCAATAAAAGCTTTTAGTGCTGAGATCTCGATATCGTCATCTTCTGCTTCAGCATTGAAGCGTTTACCATTATAATCAATTAAAATGGTTGAAGCGCAAGTTGCATCGACCGTCACACCTTTGGAATGTGAGCTATAATCAATTACAGTAACGGTAGGTAATTGTGCATTTACAGCTTTATTCAGTGCGCTAAGTGCTGAACTACGACCCTGATATTCTACCACTAAATCTTGTTGTGTGAAAAATTGTCCATGAAAAGTCACCGTGGTTTTACCACTATGATCTTTTGCATAACTCAAGTCTTCGAGTTTAATTGCTGAGCGATATTTTTTATATGCAGAAAGTAATTCATCGTCAGTAATTCCTTTACGGCGATCTGCATAGGTGTCTTTGATCGCCTGTGTAACTGCAACCTTTTCGCTGTCTTCACATTGGTAGCCAAATTTAGCCAAAATTTGTTGCGCATGGTTACTACCACTAAGCGGTCCAAACACAAAGCTGATTTCGCTGCCAACTGCGCGTGGATCAAATGGTTGGTACGCCAATGGATTTTTGAGAATTGCATTGATATGACCGCCTGAAGTATGCGATGCTGAATTTTTACCCACAATTGGTGAATGTGGTTGGCGTGGTAGCATTCTTTCTGCGATAAAATCTGACGCTTCTTTTAGATACTGAATATCAATATTAGTATGATATGCCTGTGGTAGATGAGATTCTTGACCAAATTGACGGATCATCATGATGCATTGCTCTAGTGCAACGTTACCAGCGCGTTCACCAACTCCATTGATACAACCTTCAATTTGGCGTGCAATCCCGCGAAAAACCCCATTCAAGCTATTTTCAAGTGCTGTGCCAAAGTCATTGTGGCAATGCATCGACCAAATAATTTCTTTATTTGGAAATTCTTGGCTCATTATTTCTTTGTGTTTAGCCATGTTATTTATGAAGTAAGCCTCGCCCTGGAAATGTGATGCGCCACCAATGGTATCAGGACAATTAATTACAGTTGCTCCAGCATCAATAGCATGGCGAATTAAATCGGTCACAAAATCAAAATTATCCCGTTGACGTGAGTATCCTTCAGGGCTAAACTCAACTTCAAAACCTTGATCCGCCATCATTTTAATTAGACGATGCACGGTTGCAATAATTGCTGGCTTATCATCGGCTAGTTTGCCAAGTGATGCTGCCATTAGTTCAGGATCTACTGGCACATAGATATGAATCCGTGCGCGTCCGATTGCTAAACTTGGTTGCAATGACTCCATGGTTTTGATAACTTGATCTTCGCGCAATTGGCATAGTGCGGAAATTTTCATGGTTGAATTAACGTTAGCCATGTTTTGTGAAATGCGATTAACAATCGCAAAATCAGCATTACTTGCTGATGGAAAACCTGCTTCCAAAATATCAACATGCAATTTGTTAGCTATTTCAGCATAGTGTAGATTGTCTTCAAATGACATCCCTGCACCCGGCGATTGTTGTCCATCGCGTAGAGTAGTATCCAAAATATAGACTTGTTTGCTTGACATCTTAGTTCCTTTATACGTTAATTTGCGATTTTTGGGCATGTAACGTAGTTTAATAAATCAAATTAGGCTAGTGCAGCAATAACTTGATCAGTAAATTCTTTTGTTCCAACGATCTTTTCACCAGCTTCACCGGTTGCAATATCGCCAGTACGGTAACCAGCAACAATTGTTGCTTTAACTGCTGCATCAACCGCTTGTGCTTCATCTAATAAATTAAACGAGTAAGCCAACATTAATGATGCTGATAAAATTTGCGCAATTGGATTGGCAATGTTTTTATTGGCGATATCTGGTGCTGATCCACCAGCTGGTTCATAAAGCGCTAATCCGCTGCTACTAAAGCTTGCTGATGGCATCATTCCAACTGAACCAGATAATACCGATAATTCATCGGATAAAATATCACCGAATAAATTGGCAGTTAAAATTACGTCAAATTGAGCTGGATTTTTAACGATTTGCATCGCGCAATTATCTACCAACATATCGCTATAGCTAATATCTGGATTTTTAGCGGCAACTTCGCTCACAACTTGGCGCCATAGTTTTGAGGTCGCAAGTACATTTGCTTTATCCACAGAAACTAAATTTTTACCACGTGTGCGCGCCACATTGAAAGCGTATTCGGCAATTGAGCGAATTTGACTTTCTGTGTATTCAGCGCTATCTGTTGCATAACGTTCGCCATCTTTTTCAGCTAAAACATGCTCACCAAAGTAAATATCACCAAGTAATTCGCGGAAAATTACAATGTCCAAACCATTTTTTAATAAAGTTGGTTTAAGTGGTGATAGCGAGGCTATTTCAGGGTAAAGCGCCATTTTACGAAAGTTAATATTAAAATTAAATGCCTTACGCAGGGCTAAAATTGATTTAGCTTCACAATTAGCCCATTTGGCTTCAGTTTGTAAATGAACTGGGCCACCAACCGAACCAAATAAAACTGCATCTGATTGATTACAAACATCGATAGTTGCTTGTGGTAAATGATTTTGATGAACATCATAAGCTGCACCACCAACTAAAGCTTCGGTATATTCAAAATTATGACCAAATTTGGTTGCAACAGTATTTAAAACACGTTGTGCCTGAGCCATTACCTCAGGACCGATGCCATCACCGGCTAATAGAGCTATTTTTTTGTTCATATGTTGTAATCTCTTTGTCTTGTGAAAGTAAATAATCTAGGTCATCTAAGCCATTTAGTAAGCAGTGTTTACGAAATATATCATATTCAAAGCTGTGGCTTTCACCCATAAAGTGAATGCTTTGTGCTGGTAGATCGATGGTCATCGCTAAAGTATTATCTGCTAATGCGGCATTTATCCATTTTTCTACTGTTGCTTCAGGTAATTTAATTAATAATAAGCCATTTTTAGCCGAGTTATTAAAGAAAATATCTGAGAATGAGCTGCAGACTACTGCTTGAATTCCATATTGCTGGATCGCCCATACTGCATGTTCACGTGATGATCCGCAACCAAAATTAGCTTTAGAAACTAAAATTTTGCCAGTGTTGTAAGCCGGTTGATTTAAAATAAAATCTGGGTACATGCTGCGTAGTGCTGAAAATACATGTTGTCCAAAACCTTCTTTGCTGACACTTTTCAAATGTTGCGCAGGAATAATCATATCAGTATCAACATTATCCAAATTTAGTGGAATTGTTGGACTTGTCAAAGTAGTAAATTGTTGCATTAAAGTTGCTCCTCAGTAGTAATGAAGCCTGCTACTGCACTGGCAGCAGTAGTTTGTGGTGACGCCAAATGAGTAATGCTATTTGGACCTTGACGGCCTATAAAGTTACGATTAGAAGTGCTGACACAGCGTTTACCTTCTGGAACTTTATCTGGATTCATCGCCAAGCACATTGAACACCCTGGCATTCTAAAATCAGCACCAGCAGCGTCAAATATTTTGTCTAAACCTTCCGCTTCAGCTTGGGCCTTAACTTGCTCTGAGCCTGGTACAATATACATAGTTACATTACTCGCAACCCGACGACCATCTAAAATTTTAGCAACTGCGCGCAAATCTTCGATACGTCCATTGGTACAACTACCGACAAAAGCAAAATCAATTGATTTACCCAACAGCGATTGACCTGGTTGAAGTCCAGTATATGCATACGCTTTTTCTAAAGTTTCGCGATCGCCACCAGCATCTAGGTTTGGTGTAACTCCAGTTAGCGCAATTGCGTGTTCTGGGTTAATTCCCCAAGTAATCATTGGACCAATTCCAGCTAAATCAATCGTGATCTCTTGATCGTATGTGGCATTTTCATCACTAACTAAACTTAACCAGTCTTGTTTGGCAACATCCCAAGCATCACCCTTAGGAGCGTAGTGACGGCCATTTAGATATGCAAAAGTTGTTTCATCTGGAGCGACAAGTCCTGCACGTGCACCGCACTCAATTGACATATTGCAAATGGTCATGCGACCTTCCATGCTGAGTGAACGAATGTATTCGCCAACGTATTCAATTACTGATCCTTGTCCGCCACCAATTCCAATAACTGCAATTAATTTTAATACGGCATCTTTAGCTGTAAAGTATTTATTTGGCATACCTTTAAATTCAACTTTGAAGGTTTTTGGGCGATCTTGAAGGATGCAACTAGTTGCCATTGCGTGAGTAACTTCTGAAGTACCAACGCCAAAAGCCAATGCACCAAATGCGCCATGAGTTGAAGTATGTGAATCACCGCAAATAATTGTTGTACCAGGTAGTGTAAAGCCTAGCTCTGGACCAACTACATGGACAATTCCTTGATGCTTACTATCAATGTCAAAAATAGTTACGCCTGTTTCAGCACAGTTTTCACGTAAAGTATCAACTTGTTTACGGGCAATTGCATCCGTAATTACCGCGCGATTCTTATCGGTTGGGATTGAGTGATCGATAGTAGCTAATAAATTTTGTTTATTGCGAATTGGGATATTACGTTGTTTTAATTCAGCAAAAGCTTGTGCTGAAGTTACTTCATGTAATAGAATGCGATCAATGTAAAGAGTATCAGGGAAATTAGCCTGACTTTGAACTACGTGGCGTTGCCAAATTTTGTCGATGATATTTTGTTTCATGTTTTAGCTTTTATAAATAAAACGATTACTGTTGAGCCCGAATCAGGGTCCATTCACAAACTCATAAAGCTAGCTGATTGCAACCAAGTTTTTGATGGCAATACTAACTTTGTTAGCGTGGAACGTACTCTGGAGTGATTTTCAGGTGTTAACTGTTGTCTAATTAATATTAGAATTGACGAGTAAGTTTATTAATTATATAAAATAAATGAGTCAGTCATTTTACGTTTAATTAACGCATTTTGTCAATTCGTTAATGGGATAAACGTTTGTATTGCTCTATGAAATACATTCAAAAGTTTAGAGTGAGTTTTATATTTTCTTTAACGTCACATACGTAATGAATCTCATATAGTATGTAAGATTATTTGTTGAATAGTCTACGCCTTGTTTTTGAAAATTTATTTTCCCATAGCAGTATTTTAACGCACTTGCAAAAAAATATTATTGCAAAGATGTCTTATAATTAACTTTTTTTGGTATATAATTGTGTGATTAATTTATTTTAAGAAAGAATATTGTGGTCTCTCTCGATTCATATGATAAAGAAATTCTTCGGGTTGTTCAAGATAATGGCAAAATTACGAATCAGGATTTAGCGGACAGCGTAGATTTATCGCCTTCGGCGTGTTTGCGTAGAGTTAAAGCTCTTGAAGACGTAGGAGTTATTTCTGGTTACAAATGTGTGGTTGATCCGAAGCAACTTGGTCTTGGTCTAACTGCGATTGTGTATATTTCTATGGACAAGCATATTCCAGAACGTTTTGAGCTTTTTGAACGTGAGATATTTGCTATTGCAGAAGTTGTTGAATGTTCTTTGATAACAGGACAAAGTGCAGACTACTTATTAAAGATTATAGTGAATGATCTTGAACATTATCATAAAATTTTGGTCGGTAAAATTACCAAGATTACTGGCGTAGCAGGAGTGCATTCGAGTTTTATTTTGAATAAGGTAATTGAAAATCGTTCTTTACCAATTTATTGATTTTATTGAATTGTGCGAGGGAATTTTGTTTTGGTATGTTTTTAACAGAATTGGTATCGCATCTAAAAAGAGGTAGTTTATAATTAACAGTGTGATCAAAGAAGAGCTTTGTTTACAGAGCAAATTAAAAGTATCAAGCCAGGAAATCTTGCTTATATTAGTTAAGTAGTTATTGATAAAACATATGTAGGTTAATTTAAAAATATTCATCAGAGTAACCAACAATTCAAGATAGCTTCAGTTTAGCAATTAAACAACCTATGATCAAACTGTTTGTGTTAGCTCTATGGTTACGTATGTTTTGTGAAATTGATAGTGTACTCTAGTAGTGATATTGTCTTTGCAATTATTAGTTTTTGAATTAATCATCCTGAATATAATATTATATGATTTTAATATTATAGATTGTCACTCTCGGAAGCATGATAGCTGGTAAAATTCCAGCTTTCATCTGTAATTAATAACGGAACATTATGCGTAATTGGGCATTTCTTGGTGTTGTTGTGGCGATTTCTGGTTGTAGTTGGCTGTCTAGTCCAAGCTTGCCAAATGTTACATCTCCACCGCAATTTAATTCTAGCACTTCTGATTATAAGTCAATTGAAAGCTTGCCGTATTTGGCATGGTGGCAACAATTTAAGGATCCGCAGTTAAATAATTTAATTGAAAGCGGGCTAAAAAGCAATTTAGATTTAAGCATTGCATTAAGTAATTTGGAGCAAGCTCAAGGTCAACTTAAGCAAATTCAATTGAGTTGGATTCCGTTGGTTAACTTGTATGGTGGTTTTTCAAGTAATCCAGGATTCGGGGCACCAGGAACTTTTTACGGTGCTTGGCCACAATATACGTTAAATATTGCCAAATTAATTGAGCAGCAAAAGTTGGCAAATTATAATCTTGAAATGATGCGTGCCATGGTTGATGGTGTCCGTTTGACTTTAATTGGGCAGGTTAGCTCTGGGTACTTCACTTTGATTGCTCAACAAGAGCAATTGCGATTACTCAATCAATTAAATACCGATTTGAGCGCATTGATTGTGTTACGTCAACAAGAAATTAAAATTGGTATTAAAGATAACATTGATTTGGCTGATTTATTGTCACGTCAAAAATTAGTGCTTGCTCAATTGGCGATTGCTGAGCACAATATTTTATTAAGTAAAAATGCATTACGTTATTTATTAAATCAAAATCCAGGTCAAATCAAGACCACAGATAATTTTGCACAACTTAATTTTACTGCTTTTAAGCCAGGTGGGTTACCTGTAAATGTATTACAAAACCGCCCTGATTTGAAAATTGCGGAGTATGCTTTGAAGGCTGCACACACAAATGTTGGTGTTGCGTATGCTAACTTATTTCCTGCGTTACAATTGGATGCCTTTTTTGGCGGAGTAAGTGCAACTAATTCTTTTGCAACTCCTGGGACGTATGGACCATTTCAAGATGAGTATGTGAATTGGGGGATTAATCCAAGTACTTTTGGTCAAATTGAAGCTGGTAAAGGTGCATATCAAGCTCAAGTTTATCAATATATTCAGACGGTGCGGAAAATTCTTAAAGATGTAGATAATGCTTTTTCTGCCAATCGTCAATACACGAGTAATTATCAAGATACTCAATTAGCTTGGCAGGATTTAGCGAGTAAGTATAAACTGCAGCAAGGTCTTTATCAAATTGGAACTCTTTCGTATCCGCAATTATTGGAAAGTAAAATTCAATTAGATAATTTAATGTTATCTGTCAACCAGGCTAGGTTGCAACAAGCAATTAGTCTTGTAAATCTTTATCAGGACTTGGCTGGTGGTTATAAGTACCAAAATGTCGAATCTACTTCTCAACTTACTTTGGACTAATGTGATGAAAATTGCTTCTTTACGCTATTTAAAACGCCATATAACTTTTGCCAATAGTGTTATTTTTGTTGGTGCAATAACGGCGTTTTTATATATCTTTTCTTATTGTTTTCCTATTACAGACAATGCTTTTGTGGTAAACAACGTGCGACCAGTTGCCGCATTGGTTAAGGGTTACGTAACCAATGTGTACGTTAAAAATGGTGATGTGGTTAAAAAAGGCCAGCAATTATTTAGCGTATTTGATAAGCCATATTTATATGCAGTTGAGCAAGATACAGCTAATCTAGCCTCGGCTAAATCAAAATTATTATCGTTGCAAAAAACTTTGGAACGTGATCAACAACTTAGTCAAAACTTACAGGACACTTATACGCGCTTGGCACAAGATGATGATAAATATCAGCAAGCATATAAAATTAATGCGGTCTCCTTGATGACATTACAAAATTCACAGCAGGAAACTAAAGCAGCATCAGCAAGTTTAGCTGCAAGTAAGAAACAAATTGAAATTGATCTGGCTAATCTAGCGACACAGAAAAATGATATTTTGGCATTAACCGCCAAATTAAAGAATGCTCAAGTTGATTTAGACTTAACACGTGTTTATGCAGAGAATGATGGAGTTATTCAGAATTTTTATCTAAGTTTAGGAACTCCTGTTAATGTGAATCAGCCATTGTTTTCTTTTGTCGATACTGATAAGGTATATTTTCAGGCTAATTTTAATGAAACTGACTTGCGGAATGTTCATAAGGGTTCGAAAGTATTAATTTTTCCGCGCACTTATCTCGGACGGAAAATCTTTCACGGTGTTGTTGTCTCGGATTATTGGAGTGCAAACCGACAGTTGACAGATAATCGTACACAATTGCAAACTGTAACTAATGAAAATCAGTGGGTTTTGTTACCACAAAGGTTGCCAGTGGATATTAAAGTGTTAGATGTAGATTCAAAATATCCATTGCGCGTTGGTACGAGTGCTTATGTTTATATTCAAAGTGAATGAGCTAATTACATATGATCTTACATCATTTTGAACTTTGGCTAGAGCGAGTTGACCCGTACTATACGCAGAGAATTATTCTACGTAAAGGGTTGTTTTTAGCCGTTTGGGCAACTGCCGTCAATTGGATTGCACAGCCAGACGTATTTGCCGCATATGCTGCAACTATGATGTTGTTAGCGGGTATTTATGAATCGCCAAGTTTAGTTAGCTACCCAGAAAAGGAAAAGGCTCTGGTTTTTAGTTTTATAGTGAGCGGTATCGGTTGTGTGACGTTCTATTTATTTTTTCCCTTCAAATTTACTTTAATGTTTTTTGCATTAGCTCATTTTGCTTCATTGTATTTTTTTTGTGATCGTTACTATCCTAAATTTAAGCCTTTTGTGTTGCAAACAATCGTGGTTAGTGCGTTAAATATGGCAACTTTGCCAGCTGGAAATTTACAAATAGCCATAGATATGTTTTTTTGCGTGATGCTTAGTTTATTCGTTACTTTTTTAGCATATAAAATTCATCCCAATTTATATGCCCGTGTTTGGCAACGTGGGTTTGCACATTATTTAGGTTCGGTTGTCGCTGAGATTGGACATGCAGTAAACAAGTTAGATACGCATTCATTTGTCGAGGGTGCACGACATTTAAATATAATTCGGGCTTACCGTAGACTTTTACCACGTAATCTTTTGTTAAATGTTACTCGAACAACCGTTCATATTCGTAATATTCAATTTGCTTTAAATCATATTTATTTGAAAGATAAAGACAATCACTTTTGGTTAGAATTTCAGCAGCAGGTTGGTGAATTCCATTTAGCTGTATTGCAGCGACGGCATTGTTCAATAGTTGCAGTTAATCATTATGTACCAGAGTTTACTCAAGATTATGTAGTTGATAATTTGAATAAATCGATTATTAATTGGAATAAAGTATGCGCATTAGTTTAAAGCAGAAATTGTCTTATGCGCGTTTTGGTCAAATTGCGTTTGTATTTGTGATTGGCCTTGGTATGTACTTATTTACAACTATTCCGCATAATTGGTGGATTTTTTTAACTGTTATGATGATGAGTGCCGCAATTGAACCTGGCTTGATTGTCAAAAAATCCATTAATCGCGGTAAGGGAACGTTGCTTGGTATTTTGATTTTTTTACCTGTAATTTATTTAATGCATCTTAATTATCGGGTAATTCCGTTGGTATTTATTTTTTTGGGAATTGGCATATCTTTACCAAATGCCAGACGCTATGATATTAGCGTTATTTTTATGACGATGATGGTTTTTACCTTAACGGCATATACTTTTACAAAACCACTATCTGAAGGTCCATTTGAGATGACTCTCAATCGTTGTATTTGTACGGTAATTGGAATTATTATTTGCATTTCTGGGGATTATTTCTTATTTGGGCGTTTCAATTATTCGCGTAAAGTTTATTTTCTTTTGCAGCATGAAGTGTGTGATATGTTAGAGGTCAAATTAAAAAATATTTGTCGTGCACATGAAACTAAACAAAATATATTGTTGTTGGTAGAAGATTTGCGTGACAGTTTTAATTTTAGCTATAGTAGTATTGCAACTAGTGGTGAAAGCATTCGCAGTAGTTTAACTAATAGTCGTGCGACAAAAAGTAAGGTTGTGGAGTTTGAACTAATATTATGGCAATTACGTAAAGTAGTATTTGGGGTTTATTACGCGGAATGTATTTTGAAAGATCCTGTTAGCTCCTTAGATCATCAACAGCGTTTTAAAGAATTAATGATTAAGGCTCGGCAGAATATGATTTCTTTACGTGATATATAAAATTATTAATTTTGGCTATATAACTAGAAGTGTTAGTAGATTAAATAATATAGCTATAATCTGCAATGAAAGTTAGGTCAACCTGATAGAAATAATTGAGTGTAAAATACTGATTTGTATAATCCTATTGCGCTTTGCTATTTCTAAAAATAAGTCCTGATCTTGATTATTTGGACAGATCTATTTAGCAAGATAATCAGACTTATTGCTTATTGCGCGGTAATTCTACAGAGTTAATTACGCTTATATCATTAAGTAAAAGAGACTCCGGGATACACCTCATAGGGATATTTATTTAAGACCTGACGCTTTAAATCCTGAAGATTGATTACATTAAATTTTTTAAATAATTGGTCATGAATAACGTCTCTTACAGAAGTATCACGAATATTTTTACCATGTGCATTAGACAAGACTGAAGCAATCTCTTTGTGCCCCATGCCAAGTAGTACCAAGGTCAAAACTTCTGACTCTCTGACAGTCAATGAAACTGGAGCAGATGGCTTCTTCTCATTAATCAGGATTTCTTCCATTGAAATTAAATCTTCACTTGGTAGGGGAGCATTGACATTATTTAATGAAAGGACCTGCGCCACTAATCGAAAATCAAATGGCTCAATTTTGACATAACGCCCAAGCTTTTCCCCAGTGATTTTGCTATAAATTATACTCTCTTCAACCAACAATGATTTACGCTCCTGATCAATGGGCGTTTTATAGGTAAATACTGATCTAACTTTTATTCCAGTATGATTTACGTATTCACTAATGACATTTAATATTTTTGCAGTCTGTTGAAACTCTTTATCTTTGGATAAATTCTTAAACCTGACACCTACCAAATTTGGCTTCAAATCAATTAATTTAGCATAATTATTGGTATGATATAAATGAATGAAATTCATATCCTGAATTGCGACAGCCATTTCTTTGTATCTATCAAGTAATTCGACTGCCTCAGTAATTTGTTGTATCTCAGGGTGCATCGAAAATCCTCCTTCGTAAGCCTATCTTAATCATGGATGCCATCATTGTACGCCTTTGGTGATGCATTGTGCAAGAGTAGTAACCCTATAAAATATAGGGTTCTACCCTATATTTTATAGGTGTTGCAAATTGCTGCACTCTGGTAAAATTCCCTTCTATCTGAAAATATGTCTCAACTAAACGTGACCGCGTAACGATGCACGCATGATGCATCGGACAGAACGTAATTATGTTTTTTAGCAAGGGTTAAAAATGATAAATAAATCAAGCATGAATAGATTAGCAGCGGTATTAGTTAGCTGCTTCGCAGTAGCTGGCTGTAGTGGAAGTGGCAGCAGTGGTTCTAGTGGTGGCAGTAATAGTAATAATGGCAATGTATCATCACTACAAATCGTAGCACCCAAAACAATCTTCAGTAAACCTGCCGAAAGTAGCCTGGGTTATATCGTAGTCAAGAACCCGAGCGATGCCGCAGTGAGTAATCTACATTATGATTTAAGTAATCTGGTTGGTGGAGCCAATGGAGCGATTATTGACTCGGCTAGTGCGGCTAGCTGTGCAACCATGCCTGCTCATGGTCAATGTAATGTAAAAGTAATGATCCCGGCTGGCGCGGTAGCAGGTAGCCTTGGCTTTAGTGCCAATAATGATAGTAGCCTGTTATCCAAACTTGGTAAAGCATTTAATGACTCAGTACTAAGACTAGCAATCTAACCATCGGAATCCAGCAAGCAGCATATAACAACTTAAGCGGAGCCGATGGGATAACTCTCAGCTATTATCATACCGTAATCAATGGAGTGCCATATATCCTAGTAACTGGACTGGTAGCCTCGGCTAATGCTGGGAGCTTCAATAATATAGTTCTGGTTGATAGTAAAGGTAATGCGATCCCGGGGCAAAGCCTGATTGGAAGTAATAGTGGTTATACTCAGGGAACAACCTTCCAGGTACTGTTACCAGTACCAGCCGGCGGTGGTATCTCCCAGACCATAAAAGTACAAACTCAGCAAGTGAGTAACGGACAAACGACAGTAGTCTCTACCTCAACAAGTAGCAGTACCTTAACTACTACCGAAGCCGGAGTAACGGTTGGAATAGTTGATATGCTTCCTGATGCAGTTTATCTGACTCAGGATAATCCAGAGCAAATGATTACCTTCAGTAATAGCGGAGATGCTGAAGCCCTATTACAAAGCTTAGTGGCAAGTAATCCAAATATTGAAGTAATTTTTAGCCCTGGTCCATTGAATGGAGCAGTAAGGACGACAACCGCGGTCCTTAAACTGAAAGACCCAACAGTACCAGCAACTAGCGGCGATATAACCGTAACCTATAACAATGGGCAACAGGAAGTAAGCGATAGCGCGGTAGTAGAAGAAAATGTAATTCCAGCACCTACGCCAGACCCAAGCCCGACTCCGACTCCTTCTGCACCAGTAGCAGGATTAACCGCTATATTAAGCCCGGATAATAATTTCTTTACAGGAACAGCAGTAGGTACGGTCGCTCGAGAATTAACCCTGACTAATACTGGTAATACTGATGAAAATGCAATAGCACTGACTTTACCAAGCAATTTTACAATAAGCGGGGGCAGTAGCAATAGCTGTACGGTAACGCAATCATCAAGCCCGGCAGCAATTAGCGATACATTAGCAGCTGGAGGTAGCTGTAAAGTAACGGTTACTTATGCCAATAATACAGTTACAGCTGCTGGAAGTGGCACCATAAGTATTGCTTATAATTACAATAGTGGGACAGCTGCAACCCCAACTCCAGCAGGAGTAAACTATCGAGTTAATCAGTCAACAGCTAATCTGACATTATCGCCAACATCGCAGAATTATGGTTCAATATCAAGCGATAACACAACACTAAGCCCAGTACAAACATTTACCCTGACTAATAGTGGAGAAGTAGCAGCAACTAATTTGGTATTTAGCTTTGCTGGAACAGATGCGAGCTTGTTTACGAGGACAGGAGGTGGCACATGTACACCTAACGGTTCATTATCAAATAGTAATACCTGTACCATAGCTACTCAGTTTGGTCCAGCGCCAAATGGTAGTGCAGGAGCGAAGGGCGCTACCTTTAATGTGAGTTATACTCCATATACTGGAGGTGCAACCGTTACAACAGCAGATGTAAATCTAAGTGGAACAGTAACGGCAGCACCATCGGCTAACTATACGGTAAGCTACACGAATACGGGAAGCCCTTTTACATCAGGAGCTGGAACATCAGGTAGTTCATACCAGGGTTATACCGGAAGTAGCTATACTATACAAGCGATCTATACCAATACTTCAGCAGTAGTAGCAGCCACAGGGTTTACCACGAGCTATACACCACCAACAGGGTGGAGCAGAACTACACATGGTTGTAATAATGTCTCTATGGTAGCCAATACTGGTACTTGTACCGATGTCTATACACTAAATAGTGAAGCGACAGGTACACATAATCTGCTACTACAAAATGTAACAGCCAGCTGGACAGATGGTAGTGGTACATATAGCAGCAGACCAACCGCAGGTAGTGAGGTGTATGTTAATCTGACGACACCACCAGCAATCACGATAGCTCCAGCTCCAGTAGCTAACTGGCAGACGATGATGGGTAGTGCTTATGTCGCCTTTACTGCGACAATCACCGGTGGCAGCAGTACCGTCACTCCGACAGTAAGCGGATTAACCGGGAATACGGTATCGCCAGCATCCTGCGCTTTGAATAGTTCCGCCTCTGCAACCAGTAGCTGTACCTTTATCGTAACCCCATATACTGGGACAGGTAATTACTCATTCTGGGATCCAGCAAATATAGCTAATAGTACAGATGTGAATACCCCATCTAATGCTTATACTCCAGTTACAAACATTAGCCTGCAAGTAACAGCAGATAATAGTGCGACGATTAATGGTAGTGCTTCACCTCAGACGTTTAGCAGTATAACTGGAACAGTGATAGCGCCATATGTGTATCTGGCAGCAGCCGTACCGGGTGATACAGCGACAGCAGGAACCGGGATAACCTGGGGTAGTGGTGGTACAGTAAGCAACCGCTTTATAGCTGGTAGTAATCAAAGTGGTGGCGACTGTACTGATTCACTAAAAGACAACCTGACTGGACTTGAGTGGGCAAAAAATGGGATTATTGGCTTTGAGGATACAAATGGCGGTGTTCCAATAGCTCAGCCAAATTATGCTAATACTACAGCTAACTTGAATGATCTTGGCTGGTCAAATGCAGCAATTGCAATCAATAACATGAATACGGCTACAACTAAACTGTGTGGCTATAGTGACTGGCGCTTACCCAATATCAATGAGTTAAGATCGCTAGTAAATTATGCTGCTACACAGACTAGTTCTACTCCGGCTGCATGGTTAGAGACTCAGGGCTTTACTAATGTGCAAGTGGACTACAATTATTGGTCGTCGACTGCCTACGCTTCCACTCCCGATAACGCGTGGAACGTTAATATGAACGGTGGCTACGTGGGCCTCGGCGATAAGACCGCCAGTATCCTCTATGTCTGGCCGGTTCGCGGTGGACAGTGATTATTTGGTCATTTGATTATTTGCAGGTGCGTAGCACCTGCCACATTGTTATGCCTGACTTGATCAGGCATTCATTAAATGAGGTAAGTGGATACCGGACTAAATCCGGTATGACATTAAGTTTGGAGATGGCATATTATGAGAATTTACCGATTTATCAAAAAGCATTAGCTTTATGTGTATATCTGGAAAAGGTGGTCTGCCATTTTAGCCGTTACCATAAATTTGCTGTCATCCTCGCGTATGCGGTGATCCAGAAAGAATAAGAAATTAAGATGTATCATAATAATCCAAGATGGTTGGATTTATTTGATGGTTTGTTATAGTGGATGTTGTACTCAATCCAGTATGATAAAAATATGTTATTCGGTGCTTGAGACGGAATCCAGTAGATCCCCGCATTCGCGAGGATGACAGGGTAAGGTGCGCTGGCAGGAATCTAATGGATACCTAATCAAGTCAGGCTTGCCAAGCTAAGGCACGGATGCCAGTCAGGCATTATTTTAAATCAAAAGGAGCAATCGAAAATGAAATATAAACCAATAAATGGAAGCCGGATCAAGTCAGGTATGATATGCCTATTATTAGCTGGTCTATGTGGCTTAGCTAGCGCAGCAGATATTGCCTACGTACCCAAAGTGGCACCTGGCGATACTGCAACTGCTGGAGCAGGTAAAGAGTGGCCAACTATGCGCTTTGTAGTAAATGGTGATTGTATTACCGATAATCTGACCGGGCTAATGTGGGCAAAAAATGGGATTATTGGCTTTGAGGATACAAATGGCGGTGGTCCAATAGCTCAGCCAAATTATGCTAATATTATAGCTAACTTGAATACTCTTACCTGGTCACAGGCAGCAACGGCGATCGGTAACATGAATACGGCTACAACTAAACTGTGTGGCTATAGTGACTGGCGCTTACCCAATATCAATGAGCTATCTAGTTTAGTAAATTATGCTGTCACAGAGAATAGTGCCTGGCTAAAAAATCCAACTCAGGGCTTTACTAATGTGCGAGCGAGCATTTATTGGTCGTCTACTGCTTACAATCCCGATAACGCGTGGGACGTTAGTATGGTCGATGGCTACGTGGGCTACGACGATAAGACTACCGGTTACTATGTGTGGCCGGTTCGCGGTGGACAGTAGATTATTCGGTCATTTGATTATTTGCGTGGCGCTTGCGCCACGCCATTTTCTGAAGAGCTTTGCGCTACCTAATTCGGTGCCACTGGTTCGAGCTTTAAATTGCCTGAGCCAATTCCCTGCGCTCTTCCTGCATTTTTTCTCGACATATTTGGTTGAGAAACTTGGAAACCGAGCCATGCATTTTTAGCCATGCAATAACATCCTTATCCAGTTTTGCACTAACTGGCGCCTTAACTGGTTTGAAAAACGGATTGGGCTCCCAGCCTGTAAAATCGGTAATTTCCGGAATATCAGAATAATCAATATCCTCATCTTTCATATTTGCCAAGGCTTTTAATTCCTCAACCATTTTTTTATTGATGTCCATGGTATAAAATCCTTTCTTTTTTACTGGCTCTTCGCGCCGAAATAATCCGAATATTACCGTTTCTTTCAGTAAAAACAACTAGAGCAATAACCACATCCAAAATCTTGCCGACAATGTGCTCTCTCTGCTCCCCATTTATCATCCGGTCAGGCTTACGTTTAGCCTGTGGGTCAAGGAAAACATATCGGGCAGTCTCAAAACTTAGTTTATGTTTCTGTTGGTTTGATTGATTTTTATTTTCGTCCCATTCAAAAGTCAACATATGCAAACCTTATATATTACATTATGATATTATAACATTTATATTTCAAAATTGGTAATACTTTATCGTGTTATTTATCGAGGGCCAAAATCAGATTTAGGATCTGGTAATTGAGCAAGGAATACTTCTGGGTAAGTATGGTATACCAATATTTGCTACTGTAGCGCGGATTATTCCGGCAAATCTGTTCATTGCTGTTACCACCATGCTAAAATAACGTATTATTCATAATCTTATACAAATGGTTATCATGAAAAAGCTGCCGATCGGAATCTCTGGATTTACAAAAATAATCAACGGTGACTATATCTATGTTGATAAGACCCGCCATGTCTATAATCTTGCTACTAGTGGCGGTGGTTATTTTTTCCTGTCACGTCCGCGCCGTTTTGGTAAATCATTGCTGGTCGATACCCTCAAGCAGGCTTTTTTGGGTAATAAAGAGTTGTTCCGTGGTTTGTATCTCGAGCAGGTATGGGATTGGGAAATTAAATATCC
>JACCEA010125060.1_pt1 | contig 48402 bp, 44 predicted proteins | sample 7449851 | NCBI WGS metagenome assembly JACCEA01 (sample SAMN15323453, study PRJNA562643) | freshwater metagenome | isolation source: river surface water | place: USA:Blue River Watershed | collected 2017-08-18 | reverse complement strand
GGTGATCAATGTCTGAGTGAGTTGCAACCGCCGAGACGGCTCTGGTCACGGCACGGGTGTATGGATTGGACGCGGCAACGCGCTGCTGGGCTTTCTGAATTCGAGATGCCGAAATCAGCTCCATCGCACGTGTAATCTTCTTGGTCGTCTTGGCAGACTTAATCTTCTGCCTATAGACCCGAAGTTGCGCTCCCATCGATATTCCCTAACTATCTCTTCTGCTTAACAATCTTCTCTTGACCAATTTCAGACTCTGCCAAAGCTTCGACCTTGGAGTCGTCTTCACTCACCAGAGCGGTCCCCTTAGAGGTTTGGAACAGGCGCTTGAAGGCCGCGATTTCTTTTTCCAGTGCCTTCAGAGTGTCGTCCTCGAGGTTGTTGGTCTCGCGAATGGTTGTGAGAATCTGAGTCTTTCGTCCCAGGTGGTCTAGGAACTCCTTTTCAAACTTGAGGATGTCTTCCTTGGGGACATCGTCGAGCTTTCCGGTCGTACCAGCCCAGATTGAAACAGTCTGCGCTTCAACCGGGTATGGCGAATACTGTGGCTGCTTTAGTAGCTCAGTCAGTCTCGCTCCACGCTCCAGCTGCTTTCTCGATGCTGCATCTAGGTCAGATGCAAACATGGCGAATGCTTCAAGGGCACGATACTGAGCTAGCTCAAGCTTCAAGGTTCCAGAAACCTTCTTGATTCCCTTCACCTGAGCAGCACCACCAACACGTGAAACTGAGATACCAACATCGATAGCAGGTCGCTGGTTTGCGTTGAATAGATCCGACTGCAAGAAGATCTGGCCATCGGTAATCGAAATCACGTTTGTAGGAATGAACGCGGAGACGTCATTCGCCTTGGTTTCGATGATTGGAAGTCCGGTCATCGAACCCGCTCCCATTTCATCAGAGAGCTTTGCACAGCGCTCCAGAAGTCTCGAGTGCAGGTAGAAGACGTCTCCTGGGTAAGCCTCACGACCTGGTGGGCGTCTGAGAAGAAGTGAAACTGCTCGATAGGCCTCAGCCTGCTTGCTGAGGTCATCAAAAATAATCAGGACATGCTTGCCGCCATACATCCAGTGCTGTCCAATAGCGCTGCCCGTATAGGGAGCGAGGTACTTGAAGCCCGCTGGATCTGATGCAGGAGAAGCAACGATTGTCGTGTAAGCCATGGCGCCTGCCTCTTCCAAGGCTGCCTTGACACCGGCAATTGTCGAACCCTTCTGACCAATGGCTACATAAATGCAGCGAACCTGCTTGTTGACATCGCCAGAATCCCAGTTGCTCTTCTGGTTGATGATTGTGTCAACCGCAATGGCAGTCTTACCAGTCTGGCGATCTCCAATAATCAGCTGACGCTGGCCTCTTCCAATCGGAATCATCGCGTCGATTGCCTTGATTCCAGTCTGCAGTGGCTCGTGAACGCTCTTTCTTTGCATTACGCCAGGAGCCTGAAGCTCAAGTTCACGAGTGCCTTCGCTCTTGATTTCACCCATGCCGTCGATTGGGTTACCCAGAGGGTCTACAACACGGCCGAGGAATGCATCGCCAACAGGAACCGAAAGCACCTCACCGGTTCTGTAAACCTCCATACCTTCTTCAATCGAGGAAAACTCACCGAGGATTACGACACCGATTTCACGCTCATCAAGGTTCAGAGCTAGACCGATGGTTCCATCAGCAAACTTGAGTAGCTCATTGGCCATGGCGCTAGGTAGGCCCTCTACGTGCGCAATACCGTCAGCCGCATCGGTCACATAACCGACCTCCTGCTTGGAGGAGGACTGGGGCTCGTAGGACGTAACAAAGTCCTTCAGTGCATCCCGAATGTCATTCGGACTGATCTTGAGCTCTGACATATGTTTTCCTTTTCTTTATTTCTCAGCTCAGTTGAGCTGCAATCTTGCGTTTACCAATTTTGTGAGGACTGTTCCATCAATAACTTCACCGTTGACGGTTACGTGTACTCCCCCAATAACCTCTGGGTCAATCTCTACATTCACCTGCAGGTCTCGACCGAAGGCCTTTGACAGGGCTTTGGTCAATCTCTCCAGCTGCTGAGTAGATAGAGCCCTAGCAACTCGGATGTGAGCGACAGACTCGCCAGCGAATTCTGCAATCCAAAGTCCATACTGCTCGATGACTTCAGCGAAGCGCTTAAAGGTTCTAGAGAAAACAGCCTGTACAGAAAGAGCGAGGGCGGCTTCGGAGACCTTGCCACCAAGCAACTTACCCACCAGATCCTGCTTTCCAGCAGGGCTGACGCGAGTGGTCGAAAGTGCAAGCTCGAGCTCGCTGTCCTTGGCAACCAGCTGCTGAATTTCAAACAGTTCTGTCTGCAGAGAATCTAGATTCTTGCTCTGAGCTGCTATGGCGCGAACACCAATTACCTCAAAAGCGGCTGCGAGATCTCGAGTAGCTGACCAGCGAAGCTTGGCCGCCATCTTGGCTGTTTCTTTGGCAGTACTAGAAGCCGCGGCAAAAACTGAGTCAACCACTTTTTCCTTGGCAGAGCTCTCAGCGGAAGGATCCGAGAGCAGCGAGCGCAGCTGCGCGCTCTGCTGCAAGGCATTGGCAATGGCAAAGAATTCCTTTGCTAAATCCAGGTTGACTCCAGACTGGTTATTCAGTTTCTCCTGAAGAGCCAGTAGTGATTGCCGCGTACTAGAAGCCATTAGCTAACTTTCTTTCCCTCTAGCTCTGCGATGAAATCATCAACGACTTTGTTCGCTACCTTGTCGTCCTGCAGCTTTTCACCGACGATTCTTGAAGCTAGCTCTAGAGCGAGTGCTCCGATTTCGGCCTTTAGCGCTCTCGAGGCAGCATCGCGCTCGGCGAGAAGTGTGCTCTTGCCACTTTCGACAAGACGCTCTGCTTCTCTGGCAGCCTGCTCTTTGAGTTCAGCAAGGATTGTTGCACCCTCGGCTCTGGCTTCTTCGCGAATGCTTGAAGCTTCCGATCGAAGTTGCTCCTGCTCGGCCAGCACGGTTGCGGTGCGACGCTCGGCAGCCTTCTGCGCTTCCTCGGCTTCGGCGAGACGACCTTCAATCGCCTTTGCTCTCTCGTCCAGCATTTTCTTGAATCCAGGCAGAACCTTGAACCAAAAGAAGGTGAGCAGAGTGACAAAGATTACCGATGACCAGATGATGTCGTAGTCGGCCGGCAATAGCGGATTGGGTTGTTCACCGCCCTCGGGCGCTGACGCTGCGAAAAATCTAACGATCATGATCTGGTCTTAGCCAAAGATGAACGGGGTTGCCAGACCGATAAGTGCTAGCGCTTCGGTGAAAGCGATACCTAGCCACATCGTGACCTGAAGACGACCTGCTAGCTCAGGCTGACGAGCAATTGACTCGATGGTCTTGGAAACTACCAATCCCACACCAATTCCTGGGCCAATTGCTGCGAGGCCATAACCAACTACTGCGATGTTGCCGGATAGTTCGGCAAGTGTTACTGCGTCCACTGTTTTTCCTTCCGTGGGGGTTTAGTGTTCGTCTGCCAATGCCAACTGGATGTAGACAGTGGTCAGAAGTGTGAATACGTATGCCTGCAAAACAGACACCAAAATCTCAAACAAGGTAAAGGCGAAGCCAAAGATAAAGGTTCCAGCACCGAATGCCTTGAATAGGCCATCAGCCTGGAAGAAGAAAAAGTGAGTCGCCGAGAAACACAGAACCAGCAACAGGTGGCCCGCAATCATGTTCATCAAAAGACGAAGAGCAAGCGTCACCGGTCGAAGAATAAATGTTGAAAGAAACTCAATCGGTGTAACGAGCGTGTAGAAGTAAACCGGGACACCAGATGGGAAAAGCGAGTTCTTGAAAAACTTCATTCCGTGACGCTTCACACCCGCATAAATGAATGTGACGTAGGCTGCGGCAGCCAGTACCAGCGGAATACCAATTACAGATGTTCCTGCGATGTTGGCAAACGGAATGATGCCCGTGATATTCATTCCAAGCACCATGAAGAAAATTGTGGTCAGCAGAGGAAGGAAGCGCTCCCCGTCTTTCTCGCCAAGCTGATCGTGGGCAATTGACTTGCGAACAAAGTTCAGCGCCATCTCGCCGAGCAGTTGGAATCTGCCTGGAACGACATTGCCTGTCTTCACAGCCTGATTGAATTTTCTAGTCCAGAGCAGGAACAGGACAATTAGAAGAGTCATGACGATGAGCCTGATCATCATGATTCGGTTTATGGCAAAAGGGGTTCCCTCAAAAAGGAATACTTCGGGATAAAACTCATAGATTGTCGGTGGATGAAATTCGCCACCCTCGGCCATGAAGAGACTCATTGCTGTAATCAGGGTTCTTCTCCTGGTCAGGGGCGCAGAGGGCCAAGTTGTTTGGGTTTCCCCAAGAGTTTATATGGATAACTCGGACCACCTCGGCCCAATTCCCAAATTGACTGGGCTAATTCTCGACCGCTGGAATCTTGGCAGTCAGGACCACATAGGAGTCGATTGCCAGGCCTCCCAGGACCGATGCCACAACAGCAAAAAAGAACATGGGTCCCGAAATAAAGGTGGCTGATTGAAGGAAGCCAAGCAGGAGGGCAAATAGTAAGACCTTAAGTAGCCAACCTCCCAGGACCAGAGCGTAGAAGCCATTCAGCCCAAGCTTGGAACCAAATCCAATACTGAGAATGGTCATTACTCCAAAGACGGCAGAGACAGCCGCGCCAATCAGCGACGATGCAACCCCGCCCGAACCATAAACCATAAAACCAATTACCGAACCAAGCACGGCAACTAATCCTGCTAGGAGCAGATTTAAGCGAAGGGCTTTTGCAAATAGCTGTTTACTGTTTGTTTGCAATCTTCCTCCGATATCGAATTCGCCTAGCCAGGGCTGGCCAGTATGTGTGGACAAGTGCGAGGATTTGCCAAGCCCCAAAAATCATTAGCACCTGTGGCAAATCTAACCAGAAAAATAGCAGCAGTGTGGTTGAGACCAGTAGGGTCCAGTGATAGAAGACAAGAACAGCACCCTGGTGTGAGTGGCCAATATCCTGCAGCTGATGGTGAATGTGCTCCCTGTCCGGTGCAAAAGGTGACTTACCTCTGCTTAGCCTTCGCACCACTGCAAGCAATAGATCGAGTAGCGGCAGAATCAAAATAAATACTGGAAGCGCTAGCGGAATCAGTGCTGGCAACAGATCATTGCGAGTGACAGTTGCCGGATCGATGGAACCGGTGACTGTGATAGCACTTGTCGCCATTAGTAGTCCAAGAAGCATTGCTCCCGAATCACCCATGAAAATCTTTGCCGGTCTCCAGTTGTGCGGAAGAAAGCCAACCACTAATCCCAGGATGATGGCGGAGATTAGTCCAGCGGTTGAGAAGTAGTTGGTGGGACTGGTTTGCTGGGCGAGCAGATATGTGTAAACAAAAAAGGCAAGCGTTCCAATGGCAACCACACCTGCCGCTAATCCATCTAGGCCATCTATGAAGTTGACGGCATTCATCACCAGAACCAGCGCGAAAACAGTGATTGCCAAGGAGACAGCGAAGCTGCCAACAGTGACCCCGCCAATTGGCAAAGAAACTATTTGAATACCAGACGAGGCGATTATCCAGGCAGCGGCCATCTGACCGCCCATTTTTGCTGTCCAGTCAAGTTCAATAAGGTCATCAAGCAGGCCGACAACAACAATTAGTGCAGCCGCGAAAAACATCGCCCAAATTGGTCCAGGGTTGGCAAAGAGAGGCTCAAACCAACCGAAGGATGCGGCTGAGAAGAAGCCCGCCCCCAGCCCAAGCAGCATTGCTATCCCACCGATGCGCGGGGTTGGAGATTTGTGCACGTCTCTTTCTCTAATTGCAGGAGCGATATTGAATCGCTTTGCTGTGTAGCGCACGAGCCAAGTCGACAGGTATGTGACAACCGCTGTGATCAGTGCAACGAGGAAGTAGGCGCGCACTAGTCGACCTCGAGCTCCACGTTGCCAATCACCGATCGAATTCGCTCGAGCGAAATTGCACCTTTACGCAGGACACGAATTGGTTCTCCGTCTCTCACCTGCGTAAGGTCAAGAATTGTTGATGCTTCGCCCTTAGGTGAAGCACCGGCATCGAGATAAACCGCTACCTTCGGACCAAAGTAATCAACTGCTTGTTGCGCAGTAACTGCCGAAGGTTGCCCACTCAAGTTTGCACTTGATACCGCCAATGGACCGACGTCTTCCAAAAGAGCCAAAGTTATCTTGTGGTCAGGCACCCTCAGTGCAACTGTCCCCCTAGTCTCGCCTAGATCCCAGTCGAGACTTCTCTGAGCTTTCAGCACCATTGTCAATGCGCCTGGCCAAAAAGCTGCGGCAAGTTGGTTTGCAACTAAAGGCAGATCGGCCGCCAAAGCCGAAAGGGTCTCGACCTTGGGAATTAGAACCGGTGGGGGCGAGGTTCGATCGCGACCTTTTGCGTTGAGCAGATTTTCAACTGCCTTAGGGCTGAAAGCGTTCGCGGCAATTCCATAGACCGTATCCGTGGGCAGCACAACCAGCTCTTGTCTATCGAGGGAGACTTTGGCTAATCGAAAGCCAGTTAGCAGATCGGTGTCGACCGAACAGTCATAAACACTTGCCAAGCTATGCCCTCCTAATGCCGCTAACAGCTCTTAGTCGCCCGGTGGGATCGGGGTGCGCAGTAACGCTGGTAAATCCCTGTTCCAATAGTAGTTCACACACCTGATCGCTCTGCCCGTCCGCGTGCTCAAGCACGAGCATTCCTTCGGGTCTCAATGCAAAAGTGGAAATCGCAACAATCTCCCGAATCGAATCAAGACCATCTTCACCTGAATAAAGAGCAACCTCAGGGTCAAATTTATAAACCTCGGGCTCGATTGGCACAGCTGCCCGAGGTATGTAGGGAGGGTTCGAAATTATCAAATCTAGCTCTGTGAGGTTTAGAAGACTCTGTTCAAAACTTCCAACTATAAGTTGAACATGCGGTGCAAACCTTTGAATATTCTCTCTGGCATATTTCGCTGCATCGTTAGACACTTCGATTGCAACCACCTCAGCAGAGGTCTCTAAGGCCAAACTGATTGCGATGGCACCTGAACCAGTTCCTAAGTCTGCAGCATTGGCTGTTGATGACAGAGATTTCAAGAAGTCAATTCCGATTTGTGCAACCTGCTCAGTTTCAAATCTTGGGATGAATACGCCCGGTCCGACCAATAGTTCAAGATTGCGAAATGCTGCTTTACCAGTGATGTGCTGCAGTGGCTCTCGCTTAACCCGTCTATTCAGGGAAGCGTAAAAGAGATCTTGCTCGGTTTGGCTCAGATCCTCAAGAAGAGTTATTCGCCTTAGAACTTCGGCTCTATTTGAAGAGATTGCGTGAGCGAGCAACCAGTGGGCGTCAGCATCCGGGCTTGGGACTTTAGCTTGCGCTAATTTTTGTCGGGCTTCTTCTAAAGCCTGCGCTAATTTCATTAGGAGCCTTGGATTGCGGCCAACCTAGATTCTTCATCCATCGTGATCGCCGATTGGACAATTGGCTCAAGAGCCCCCTCCATGACCTGGTCTAGGTTGTAGGCCTTGTAGCCAGTGCGATGATCGGCAATTCGATTCTCGGGGAAGTTATAGGTTCTAATTCTTTCGGAGCGATCGACTGTTCTAACCTGGCTCTTCCTCTGCGCAGATTGTTCGGCATCAATTGCTTCCTGCTGTGCCGCCAATAGTCGAGCTCTGAGAACACGCATGGCGGCGTCGCGATTTTGAAGCTGTGACTTTTCATTCTGCATTGACACCACGATTCCTGTTGGAAGGTGCGTGATTCTCACAGCAGAATCAGTTGTGTTTACGGACTGACCGCCCGGACCGGATGAGCGAAAAACATCGACCCTAATGTCGTTTGGAGAAATCTCCACTTCTTCAGGCTCGTCCACTTCTGGGAAAACGAGAACTCCAGCGGCTGAGGTGTGGATTCTTCCCTGAGCCTCGGTAACTGGGACTCTTTGAACACGGTGAACGCCACCTTCATATTTCAAATGCGCCCAGACGCCATTCGCGGGGTCAGGGGAATTGGCCTTGATAGCAAGCTGGCAGTCTTTGATTCCGCCCAAATCACTTTCTGTCTTGTCCAGTAGCTCTGCCTTCCAACCCTTGCTCTGGGCGTAATACATATACATGCGAAGCAGGTCTGCAGCAAAGAGAGCACTCTCTGCCCCTCCTTCACCGGCCTTGATCTCCATGATTACATCTCGACCATCATCTGGATCTCTTGGAATTAGAAGGCGCCTTAGTTTTTCTTTGGCTACAGGAATTTGCTCTTCCAACAACGGAAGCTCGGCGGCAAAAGCGGCATCTTCAGCTGCCAATTCTTTGGCAGCTGCTAGGTCCTCTTCTAGACGCTTGACATCATCATCGGCTTGCAAGATTGCCGAGAGTTCGGCGTAGCGACGATTCAGTTTCTTAGCGAGCGCCGGGTTTGAGTGAACCGCCGAGTCGCTGAGCTGCTGTTGCAAACTCGCGTGCTCGGATCTAAGTCCTGCAAGCGAATCCAGCAAAGTTACTCCGAGTCAGTCTCTGTAGGAACTGGCATCGACTTCTCAAGCATTAGCAGGAATTCAACATTGCTTGCTGTTTCCTTTAGCCTGTTCAGCACGAGCTCCAGAGCCTGCTGCTGCTCAAGACCTGCGAGCGCACGGCGAAGCTTCCAAATAATCTTTGTTTCCTGCGGGCTCATCAACATCTCTTCACGTCTAGTTCCAGAGGCATTGATGTCCACTGCCGGGAAGATTCTCTTGTCGGATAGCTGACGCGAGAGCCTCAGCTCCATGTTTCCAGTTCCCTTGAATTCTTCGAAGATAACTTCATCCATCTTGGATCCGGTTTCGACAAGAGCTGTCGCAATGATGGTTAGTGAGCCACCATTCTCAATGTTTCTTGCGGCACCGAAGAACTTCTTTGGTGGATACAGAGCTGACGAGTCAACACCACCGGAAAGGATTCTTCCGCTGGCTGGGGCGGAGAGGTTATATGCGCGACCCAAACGAGTAATCGAATCGAGCAGCACAACCACGTCGTGTCCAAGCTCAACTAGACGCTTTGCGCGTTCAATAGCAAGCTCTGCCACAGTGGTGTGGTCGTCTGCAGGACGATCAAAGGTGGAGGCAATAACCTCTCCCTTTACTGTTCTCTGCATGTCGGTAACTTCTTCCGGACGCTCGTCAACAAGGACAACCATCAGGTGAACCTCAGGATTGTTGGCTGAAATTGCATTGGCAATTGCCTGAAGTACCAGAGTCTTTCCGGCCTTTGGTGGAGAAACAATCAGACCTCTTTGGCCCTTACCAATTGGTGAAACCAGATCAATAATTCTGGTCGTCAACTTTTTAGGGTCAGTCTCAAGTCGCAGCCTGGTGTCTGGATAGAGAGGGGTCAGCTTTGAAAACTCAACTCGCGACTGAGCCTCTTCCAAGGTTTGGCCGTTGACGGTTTCGACTCTGACTAGAGCATTGAATTTCTGACGCTGGTTTTCACCCTCGCGTGGCTGACGAATAGAGCCAATGATGGCGTCACCTTTACGCAGACCATACTTTTTGACCTGTCCCAAAGAGACGTAGACATCATTTGGTCCTGGCAGGTAACCAGAAGTTCTGAGGAATGCGTAATTGTCTAGAACATCCAAAATTCCAGCAACTGGGATCAGGACATCGTCTTCGAGAATCTCTGGTTCTGATTCTTCTTGGTTACGTCGTCTGTCACGATCGCGGAAACGACCACGACGGTTGCGATTGCGACGGTCATCGTCGCGATCCCGTGAGTGTTCTCGGTCATTGGAGCGAGTCTCTCGGTCTTCGCGCGAATCCTGTCTGGACTCCGTCTCGGCTGGTCGGCTCTCAGTCGGCTTGCTCTCTTGAGCGTCAGACTTAGGGGTCGAATCTTTGGTTTCTGGCTTTTCTTTTTTAGAAGCGGCGCTCGAGCTAACTCGACGGGTGCGCTTTACGGGCTTCTCGTCTTGGTTATCAACCATTGTGTGTATTTCTCATTTCTTCACGGCGAAGCCGCGTTTGCAGAATTTGATTGAAGATGCAGAGGGGCTTTTTAGTTGCCTGATCCAGGCTGCCCCTCAAGACTAGCACCTTTGAAGTCGACTGCAAGTGCAAGCGCAATCCATGTGGGAAAACCCTTTTTGACGAATTCAATGGCAGATAGCCTCTTCTGGGGGTCGTCCTCTAGAACCAAAACGCTCGGACCAGCCCCAGAAACTACTGCTGCGTGACCTTTTTCCCTGAGGGCAGCTATGAGTTTGCTGGTCTCAGGCATGGCACTGGCGCGATAGTTCTGATGAAGCCTGTCCTCAGTTGCAGCCATCATCAGCTCTGGGCTTTGAGTCAGTGCGGCTACCAATAGGGCAGATCTCGAAACATTGAACACTGCATCCGTGTGCGGAACAGTTTCAGGTTGCAGGCTTCTCGCTAGCTTGGTTGACATTTCATTCGGTGCGACCAGAACTAGGGGCGAAATGCCTCTGTGAACAGTGAGCTTTTTGTGATGAGGACCTTGCTCATCGACCCAGGCAATTGTCAATCCACCAAATAGAGCGGGTGCGACGTTATCGGGGTGACCTTCCATCTTGGTTGCAAACTCAAGCAGCTGCTTCTCAGAAAATTTGTTATCCAAAAGTCCTGCAGCCAGCATGACCCCACCAGCAACTGCTGCGCCCGAAGAACCCATACCTCTGCCATGAGGAATGGAGTTATGGCAAGTCAGCCGGATACCTGGAAGCTTTTTTCCCACCGAATCAAAGACCAACTTCATTGAACGATAGATCAAATTAGTTTCATCTTTAGCTGCAGAATTTGCGCCTTCGCCCGAGATTTGAATTTCTAAGCCCGATGAAACAACCTCGACTTCATAAACGTCGTAATGAGCTAGCGCCATTCCAAGAGAATCGAATCCTGGCCCCAAATTCGCGCTGGTTGCAGGAACGGTAACTTTAAGTCTCATTTGTTTTTCTCCAAGCCCAAAACCTCTGCAACTGATTCAACCTGGGCAGAAACTTTTCGAGGTTTGATTTTCCTGCCTCGATCATCCTTTAGGGCCCAGTCTGGATCCTTTAGTCCATGACCTGTGACAGTTATCACAACTTCATTTACATCCTTCAGTTCGCCCTGCTTGGAGAGCTTGAATAGACCTGCTGCACCGGTGGCACTTGAGGGTTCGACGAAGACACCTGTTTCTTGCGATAGAAATCTGTGCATCCACAGAATTTCGCTGTCACTAACAGCCCCGAATAGCCCCTGAGTTTCCGCCTTTGCTGCCTGAGCTAGATCCCACGATGCCGGGTTTCCAATTCTGATGGCAGTGGCAATGGTGTCAGGTTTTGCAACTGGGGAACCTTTTATAAAAGGTGCGCTGCCCTCAGCCTGAATTCCAAAAAGCCGAGGAAGCTTCTTTACCCTGCCAGCAGCTAGGTCCTCTTTGTAGCCAAGATGATAGGCAGAAATGTTTCCTGCGTTGCCAAGTGGCATGGCATGAATGTCAGGCGCAGTTCCAAGAACATCAACAACTTCGAATGCAGCTGTTTTCTGTCCCTGAAGACGATCGGGGTTGACAGAGTTCACCAAGAAAACCGGATAACTCTGACTGAGCTCCCGAGCAATTCGCAGGCAGTCATCGAAATTACCCCTGACCTGCAAAATTTGAGCTTTGTGCGCGACGGCCTGCGAAAGCTTGCCCCAGGAAATCTTTCCTGCTGGAACCAATACAACTGATTGCATATCCGCCTTAACGGCATAAGCCGCAGCGGAGGCTGACGTGTTGCCTGTTGAGGCTGCAATCACCGCTTTAGCTCCTCGGCCTTTGGCCTTGGAAACTGCCGTTGTCATTCCACGGTCTTTGAACGAACCGGTTGGGTTCATGCCCTCGAACTTCAGATGGACACGACCAACGTCGAGCAGTTTGGCTAATGCTGGGGCCTCAATGAGCGGAGTGCCGCCTTCGCCGAGAGTGACAATTGGGTCTGAGTCCGAAAACGGAAGTCGATCAAAATACTCTCTAATCACACCTCGCCACTGATGTGCCATTAGATTCCCTCAACCCTGACAACTGATTCGACTGCAACGACTGCCTTGTTTTTCTCAAGCGATTCGACAACTTTCTCTAAATCAGCTTCAGAGGCAATGTGAGTCATGATTGTAAGAAGCGCCGCCGAGTCACTGTTCAAAGAAACCGATTGGGCGACAGTCTCAACGCTTATCCCCTGCGCGGCGAACTCCCCCGCGATGGAAGCGAGAACACCGGGCTGATCGCTCACTCTTAGGGTGATTTGGAAACGAGTCTTGGTTGCTTGAACTGGCAAGACCTGCAAGTTGGCATGAGTTGAAAGAGGCAGTCCAGGACCTCCAGCAAGATGGCGTTTAGCAGCAGAGACTAGATCACCCAGAACCGCTGAGGCTGTTTGAACCCCGCCTGCTCCAGCACCATAGAACATAAGACGCCCGGCGCTCTCCGCTTCAACGAAGACTGCATTGTATGCACCACGCACAGCTGCCAGTGGATGATTGCGCGGAATAAGTGTTGGATGCACCCTTACAACCAGGCCGTCATCGACACGTTCACTGATTGCCAAAAGTTTCAGGCTGTAGCCAGCATCTTTTGCCGTGGCAATTTGCGCGGGCGTGACCGAAGAGATTCCCTCTCTGTGCACTTTTTCAACTGGAACCTCACTGTGGAAGGCTAGCGAAGCCAATATTGCAGCCTTGCTTGCCGCATCAAATCCCTCAACGTCTGCAGTTGGGTCAGCTTCTGCATATCCAAGCGCTTGTGCCTGTCGCAGTGCAGTGGCGAAGTCCAACCCATTTGATTCCATTTGATCAAGAATGTAATTGGTGGTTCCGTTTACGATTCCCATGACGCGATTGATTTTGTCGCCCGCAAGAGACTCACGAAGTGGCCTAATAATCGGAATTGCTCCACCAACAGCTGCCTCGTAGTAGAGCTGAGCTCCGAGCTGCTGGGCTAATTCGATTAGCTCAGAACCTTTAGAGGCAATCAAAGCTTTGTTGGCCGTGACAACATCGGCACCTGAATTTAGAGCCTTTCTAATCCACTCGTTGGCTGGCTCAATTCCACCCATGAGCTCAATCACGATGTCTGCCCCAGAAAGTAGGGATTCTGCATCTTCTGTGAAAAGCTCTTTTGGAATCTTTGAATCCCTATTTGCTTTCTTGTCACGAACTGCGATTCCTACGAGTTGTAACTCAGCTCCAACTCTTTGAGCTAACTCTTCCCGATTTTCAATCAGTAGTCGGGCAACTTGAGAACCAACGGAACCAGAACCAAGCAGGGCAACACGAATCGGTCGATATTCAGATCGCATTACCGTCCTCCAATTCCTGCATCTTTAGCCAGTAGGTCTGACTCGCTTTCGCCACGAATCAGTAAATTAGCGTTCCCATTCTTTACCGCGACCATTGCTGGTTTAGTTACGTAGTTGTAGTTAGAAGATAGCGAATAGCAGTAGGCACCAGTTGCGGGAACAGCCACAATGTCATTGACTGCGGTGTCCTGTGGCAAGAGCGCATGACGAACCACGATGTCTCCCGATTCACAATGCTTTCCAACAACCCTGGCTAAAACTGCCGGTTCTTCGGAGACCCGAGAACTCAGTAGTGCTGAATATTCTGCACCGTAGAGAGCGGAGCGGAGGTTATCACTCATCCCTCCATCAACGCTGACATAGAGTCTTCTAGCTTCAGGTCCCTGATCTGACAGAGAAACCTCTTTTGTCGTCCCCACCGTGTAAAGCGTCAGGCCAGCTGGACCTGCGATTACTCGACCGGGTTCAAAAGCTAATTTGGGAACTGCAATATCCAGTGAATCGCACTTTTTCTTTACTCCCGCCATGATTTCTGAAGCAAACTGCTCGATGGCTAATGGAGAATCCGCAGGAGTGTAGAAAATTCCAAAGCCTCCACCAAGATTCAGCTCGGGCACATCCCCTGACCTCAGAAGTTGCGAGTGCAGATCAAGCAGGAGTTCCGCTGAGGCCACAAAGCCCTCGGCCGAAAAAATCTGTGAACCAATGTGTGAATGCAGGCCAAGAAATTTAAGGTGAGAGTGAGATCTAATTTTTGCCACAAGACCAGGAACGTCTTGCATTGAAACTCCGAATTTCTGGTCTTCTCTTGCTGTCGCTAAGTATTCGTGAGTGTGGGCATGCACACCAGTGTTGACCCTCAGTCGAACAGATTGAACTTTATCTTGAGCACCAGCTGCTGCTGCAATTCTTTCAATTTCTAATTCTGAATCAATGACAATGACTGAAACATCATTCGTTACTGCTCTGCCGATTTCAATCAGAGATTTATTGTTGCCGTGCAGGCCGATTTGTTCGCCAGCTACACCCGCGGCTAGGACAACAGCCAGCTCACCACCAGTTGATACATCAATTGCGTAACCAGCAGAAGCTGCCCAGCGCGCGACGTCTGATGTAAGTAGCGCTTTTGATGCGTAATAGAGCTTTACCGATGTGCCGATTTTGCTAGCTTCAGTCTCAAAAGCTTGTCGAACTTGCTTTAGCCGGGCTTCGAAATCAGCCTGGTCGATTACATATAGAGGTGAGCCAAATTGACGAACCAACTCTGTGCAGGAGAGCCCGCCTACTTCTAGCTCTCCATAGGAGTTACGTTTTGCCGAAGCAGGCCAAATTCTTTGATCAATGCTCTGTGATTCTGTTAGCCAATCGGGAATTAGAGAATTCGACACCGCTACATCCTCTCCGGTGCGCTAACACCTAGGAGTGCAAGTCCATTTGCCAGGACTGTTCCTGCCGCATCGTTTAGCCACAAGCGCGTCTTATGAATTGTCTCAATGGGTTTTGCAGGTAATGGCAGGATTCGGCAGTTGTCATAAAAACGGTGGTAACTTCCCGCTACCTCCTCTAGGTAACGAGCCACCCTGTGGGGCTCTCTGAATTCAGCGGACTGGGCCAAGATTCTAGGAAACTCTGACAGCTTCGACAGAAGCTCACCCTCAGCCTCGCTCTCGAGTAGCGCCGGATCAAATTCATCCCTGGCGACACCCAGTGACTCAGCATTCCTGTCCACCTGCTTGGTTCTGGCGTGCGCATACTGAACATAGAAAACAGGATTGTCATTGGTTCTTTTTGCCAATAGCTCAAGATCAATGTCGAGAGTTGAATTAATTGAGGACCTAACAAGCGCGTAGCGGGCCGCATCAACACCGACGGTCTCAACGAGATCTTCCATGGTCACAACGTTGCCCGCCCTCTTAGACATTCGAACAGGTTGCCCGCCCTTTACCAAACTCACCATCTGACCAATGAGAATCTCCATGTTGACCCCAGGGGTATCGCCAAATGCCGAGCAGACTGCATGCATACGACCTATGTATCCGTGATGGTCAGCACCGAGCATATAGAGAGCTCTATCAAATCCTCGCTCGCGTTTATCGAGGTAATAGGCGATGTCTCCGGCAATGTAAGAAGCTTCTCCGTCAGATTTGATGACAACTCGATCCTTTTCATCACCGAGGGAGGAAGACCTAAACCAAAGGGCACCGTCCTGCTCAAACATGTGGCCCAGTTGCTTCAGGCGCTCGACGGCTTTTTTCACTGAACCAGACTCGTACAGAGAGTTCTCGTGGAAGTAAACATCAAAGTCAACACCGAAGTTATGCAAAGACTCTTTGATTTGTTCAAACATCATCTCAACGCCATGCTTGCGAAACTCTTCCTGTTGCTCTTCTCCATCTAGGCTAAGTAGCTCAGGGTTTTTAGCCAGGATTGCAGAGGCAATCTCGGAGATGTAGCTGCCCGCATAACCATCCTCAGGAGTGGCTTCTTTCTTTGCCGAAGCAACTAAGGATTTGGCAAATCGATCGATTTGGGCGCCGTGGTCGTTGAAGTAATACTCGCGGGTAACGGTTGCACCTTGCGATTGAAAAATCCTTGCCAAGGAATCACCAACCGCAGCCCAACGTGTGCCTCCAAGGTGAACTGGACCGGTTGGGTTGGCCGAGACAAATTCGAGATTCAACTTCTCCCCCGACATAGCGGAGGACTTTCCATATTGACTACCCGATTCAACAATCTGTCTGGCGAGGACGCCAGCTGCGGCGGAGGATACAAAGAGGTTTATAAAGCCGGGTCCTGCTATCTCAGCGGAAGTGACGCCGTCAAGGCTTTGGAGCTTCGGTATCAGTAGTTCGGCAATTTCGCGGGGCGGGGTGGAGGCCTTCGGTGCAATTTGCATCGCAACATTGGTTGCCCAGTCTCCGTGCTCCCGATTCTTGGGCCTTTCAACGACGATCTCTTTTGGAATGGCATCCGAGGGAATCCTCCCAGCCGCGACCAGCTCAGAGAGTGCCTTGCTAATTGCAAGGCTTAGCTGCTCTGGAGTCACGGGAGTTCCTTAGAAAACAGGGAAAGGTAGGGGTGCGCGACTTCTTATATTACTCGCGTAGGTGCTGAAAGCTAAAGGGCTTCCTTGATGACAAGGCCCTCTTCGATGGTTGCGCTCACTGGAATCGGGTCACAAATCTCTCCGACAAATTGACCTTCAACCATGTTTACAAACCCAAGCAGATAGGACCCGCCTTTGGGGTCTTGAACTACTCGTCCGGCATAGATTCGCTTGTCAGAAAAAGCACGTGCCTTCCTGAAGTCAACATCTTCTAAATTCTCATCGCATACCAACGAGTAGGTCGCATCGAACTCACCCGTAAGGGTCAAGAAGTGATCATCCAATTCTCTATAGCCACAGCAAAAGATAAGAAGCGGCACGGAGTCTACGGTCACACGTTGAAAGACTTCGAGCTGAGCAAAACCTTGGTCCGGATTTGAAAGAGGTGCTTTTACCTCCCAGGTTTTGAGATCCTTGGAAATGGCATGGCCAAGAACTCCTTGGTTTCTATTAGCGCCATTCTTGGCTCTTGCAGTGATGAGCATGTGCCACAGATTGTCTTGACCTGAGCGATAGACCCAAGGGTCTCTCCAAGCCTCATCTACCCAAGTTTTATCACCTAACTTTTCATACCAGCTTGCGTCCGCTTCAATCACTGTGTCAGCTGAAGACTTTGTCCAGCTAATCAGGTCTTTAGAAGTAGCGGATCCAATTCTTTGGATATCTCCCCCATCCTCTCGAGACGTTCCGGTGTAGAAGAGCCACCACAGTCCGGTGTCATCTCTAACAACACTGCCCGTCCAAGTTGTCCAAGAATCAAATGCTGGTGAATCGCTGGGAGAGAGTGCGTCTGGCAAGATCTCCCAATTAGTTAGATCTTTTGATCTTGCATGACCGATGTTCGTGTAACGATGTCTTCGATTTGGGTCAACTAACCCTTTGGAAGCACACAAATAAAAGGCGTGGCAGTAGTCACCGTCCCAGACATACCAGCTGTCCCAAATCCAGCGGTCCGCTAAACGAAGTGCCAAGATGACTCCTTTTCTCTCAATGCTAGGCTTCAAAAAGGCCCCCATAGCTCAGGGGATAGAGCGCCGCTCTCCGGAGGCGGGTGCGCAGGTTCGAATCCTGCTGGGGGCGCTATTGCGCCAGAAACATCGCAAGTTCCGACATGGCCATGGCACGATGCGAAATCAAATTCTTAAGTTCTGGCTCTAGCTCGGCTGCTGTTAGTTGAAATCCCTCAGGGATAAAAACTGGATCATATCCAAAGCCTCCATTGCCTCTCGCCTCAAAAGAGATGTATCCGGGCCAGACCCCCGTAAAACTCACATCCAAATCCTCGGCTATAAGTGAAATTGTGCAGACAAAACTTGCTTGGCGATATTCAATTGGAATCTCTTTTAGCTGAGCCAAGAGCAGGTCTCTGTTTGCAACATCGGATCTTGTGCCTGACCAGATGGCTGAGAATATTCCCGGCGCACCTCCCATGACATCCACACAGATTCCTGAGTCATCGGCAAACGCAGGCTTACCCGTTGCCTGAAAGGCTGCAAGAGATTTGATCCGGGCATTTTCGAGGAAACTTGTTCCGGTCTCCGCGGGTGAATCCCCGGAGTAGGGCAAGACGCTGATGCCGGGCGCTCTGAGACCAATTATCTGGGCGGCCTCTTGAACCTTATGGGCATTACCTGTTGCAAAAATCAGCTCTTTCAAGCCAACTCCAGATTGTTTGCGAGAGCTTCACGCTGGATGGTCGAGAGCTTTTGAGTTGCTGCTACTGCCATGTCTAGGAGCGAATCGAGCTCCTCTTTACTAAACGGATTTGCTTCGGCTGTGCCCTGTACCTCTACAAATAGTCCCCGGCCGGTTGCGACGATGTTCATGTCCGTTTCTGCGCGGACGTCTTCCTCATAGGCTAGATCGCATAGAGCTCGTCCATCGACGACACCAACCGAAACAGCAGCCACCGTGTCCAGAATTGGCTTTGCAGATTTTGATATGTGCCCGTGGGCTTTCGCCCAAGCAACAGCATCCATTAGCGCTACGAATGCTCCAGTTATCGCAGCCGTTCGTGTTCCGCCGTCAGCTTGGATGACATCACAGTCAATAACAATGGTGTTCTCCCCTAGCGCCTTGTAGTCAACCACTGCCCTGAGTGCTCGACCGATAAGTCTGGAAATCTCGTGAGTTCTACCACCAATTTTTCCCTTTACACTCTCTCGATCTGTGCGCTCATTCGTTGCACGCGGGAGCATTGAATACTCGGCAGTGACCCAGCCCTCGCCTGTGTCCTTTTTGAATCTAGGTACTCCAGGCGTAAACGATGCATTACACAAAACCTTGGTGTTGCCAAAAGACACAAGAACCGAACCCTCGGCGTGCATGGTGTAATTGCGCTCAATCTTCACAGCACGTAGATCGCTGTCAGCTCTTCCGTCTTTTCTCAATTCAGCTCTTTCTGTCTAGTTTCTTGACACCACTTACCTCTGGTCCCAAAAATCTCTTTGCCAAAACCTCAAACTCATCTGCATTTCCAGTTGCAAAGAATGAATAACTGGCTTTTTGATTTTCCGGGGCTAGAAGATCATGCTCAGTTAAGACCCTGAAAACATCCTTGGCTGTCTCATCAGCTGACGAAACTAGGTTCACACCCTCCCCCATCACATAAGCAATGGCGGCTTGTAGTAGCGGGTAATGAGTACATCCCAAGACAAGAGTGTCCACCTTGGCTTCGCGAATTGGCTTCAGGTAACCCTCCGCAACTTTGAGAAGATCTGGTCCCGAGGTAATCCCTCTTTCCACGTAATCCACAAATGCTGGACAGGCCGCAGAAGTTATGTCGAAATCTACAGCTGCCGCAAATGCATCCTCGTAGGCACCAGAAGAGATAGTTGCCGAGGTCCCAATGACACCGACTCTTTTATTTCGAGAGGTAGCAACTGCTCTGCGAACTGCAGGTTGTATTACCTCTACCACCGGGACTCCCTTGCCCTCGGTGTAGCGCTCCCTAGCATCTCTAAGGACTGCAGCGGATGCCGAATTGCATGCAATAACCAGAAGCTTTACGCCGGAGGCAACGAGCTCATCCATCACCGAAAGAGCAAGGGTTCGAACCTCAGCTAGTGACTTAGGTCCATAAGGAGAATTAAGAGTATCCCCGACATAAACAATGGACTCGTGAGGAAGTTGATCAATGATTGCCCTAGCAACCGTTAGGCCACCGACTCCAGAATCAAATATTCCGATTGGTCTTGCATCCACAGAAACCAGTCTAGAGCGGTAGATGACGGCTCAGTAGGCTGGTGGCGTGTCACTTGCGCTACTTACGGACCGCTACGAACTAACGATGGTTCAAGCTGCCTTGCACTCTGGTAAGGCAGAGCGTCAGTGCGTCTTCGAGGCATTCACTCGATCGCTTCCGCTAGGAAGAAGATATGGTGTTTTGGCTGGAACTGGCCGCCTGCTAGAAGCAATAACAAATTTCAAGTTTGAAAAGCAAGACATTGAATATCTCAGGGATTCCAGAGTTGTCGATGAGCGGACTCTCGACTACCTAAGCAATTACAAATTCGATGGGAAAATCGAGGGTTACCAAGAAGGCGATTTGTTTTTCGCAGGATCTCCTGTCTTCACGGTAACGGGAACCTTTGCACAAGCCGTCGTCCTAGAAACACTGATTCTTTCGATCTTGAACCATGACTCGGCTGTTGCCTCCGCTGCGGCGAGGATGTTCTCGGTCGCCAAGGGTAGATCCCTTGTTGAAATGGGCTCTCGAAGGACCCAGGAACAAAGTGCAGTTGCAGCAGCCCGAGCCGCTTACATCGCTGGATTTGATGCAACCAGCAACCTGGAAGCTGGAAGGCTCTATGGAATTCCCACCATGGGAACCTCTGCACACTCCTTCACTCTCTTGCACGACAGTGAAGAGCAAGCATTCAAGGCTCAGATTGAAGCTTTGGGAGTGAACACCACCGTCCTGGTTGACACCTACGACATCAAAAAAGCTGTGGCGCTTGCGGTCAAACTCACCGATGGAAAAGTTGCCGCCGTTCGAATCGACTCTGGTGATTTGGCTACAACAGCTCTCGAAGTCAGGCAGCAATTAGATTCTCTAGGCGCAAAAGAAACGAAGATAGTTCTCACGAGTGACCTCGATGAACACACGATTGCTGCTCTAGCGTCTTCTCCCGTCGACCGATTTGGCGTTGGAACCTCAGTTGTCACGGGCTCCGGGTTTCCAACTGTTGGCTTCGTCTACAAACTCGTTGCTCATAAGAGCGGCAACTCCTGGGTAGATGTGGCAAAGAAGTCGAAGAACAAGATTTCATTGGGTGGAAAGAAGATTGCCTACCGAGAAATAAAGGATGGCCTTGCCAGCGCCGAACTAATTGGAAAGAAGTCGGGAAGAAAGTTGCAAGCCACTCTTTTTGACGGTGTGAACGACCCGACGCTGATTGGTCAGCTAGGAACTAGAAAAGCTAAAGAGCACTTTCTCAAAGCGATTTCAGAACTCAAACCGGATGCCCTGCGCCTATCAAAGGGCGAAGCCGCAATTCCAACCATCTACAACTAACGCTTTAGCTTTTCAAAAATCTCTTTGCAATCAGGACAAACAGGGAATCGCTCAGGATCGCGCGAGGGAACCCACACTTTGCCACACAGCGCTACAACCGCATTACCCATAACAGCGGACTCTACGATCTTGTCTTTCTTTACGTAGTGTGAGTAGCGCTCGTGATCGCCAGCCTCAACCTGTTCTAGTTTTTCTTCGGTCTTGTTCATCGACGCTAGTTTAGGTCTTCAGCATTCCCGAGTATCGCTCGAAGAGAAATGGTTTCACCATCACGAACAATCTTTAGGTCGACCTCTGCACCTGCCGGTTGAGCACGTACCATGGCCGTGAGATCGGCAGCTGAGGTCACCTTCTGGCCAGCAAATTCAATAATCACATCGCCGCTTTGAATACCGGCGGACTCAGCGGCGCCGCCTTCAGTCACCTGATCGACATAGGCGCCAGTGGAGAAACCCGAACCATTTTCAGAGTTGTCCCGCACCATAGCTCCAAGCAGTCCGTGAGTTGCTTTTCCGGTCTGCATAATTTCGCTTGCGATTCGACTAGCCGTGTTGGATGGAATGGCAAATCCAACGCCAATTGAACCTGCTTCACCACTACCCGCAGTCGCAATTGCAACGTTGATTCCAACTAGCTCACCGCGCTCGTTTACGAGTGCGCCTCCGGAATTCCCGGGGTTAATAGCTGCGTCAGTCTGAATAACTTGAATACTGATTGACTCGCCTGTTCCGGTCCAAAACTGAAGTCCAGGCTCTTCGCTAACCTCTGCTGATGCTACGCGAATTGTCCTATTCAGCGCAGATACGATTCCCTCGGTGACCGTCGAAGCTAGTCCAAGCGGAGCACCAATGGCAACCACATTTTGCCCAACATTCAAATTTGAAGAGTCCGCAAACTTAATTGCCTTTAGGCCTGTTGCTTCTACTTTTATCACCGCTAGGTCATAGACGGTGTCGTAACCAACTAACTCCGCTGGAAGAACAGTGCCGTCCCAGAGCTTCACAGAAAGATCAGGATTATTTGTTGAACCACTCAGCGTTACAACGTGAGCATTTGTGAGGATAAATCCGTCTTCACTCAAGATCACACCCGAACCCGACCCACTTGAAACTGAGGACTCAACCCAGAGGGTCACTACTGCCGGTCCCGCTTCAGATGCAGCTCCGGTCACCCAGTTAATTTGCTCGACGTTGTTTACCACCACAGGTGCAGGCTGAGTAGCACCAAAGTATGTGACCGAAAATGCGGAGGAGCCGATGATTCCACCAACTAGCGCGCTACCCATTGCCAGTGCAGCAATTCCCAAAAGACCCCTGCGCTTTGGCTTCTGGGCAGCAGGTTTGGGCGCAGCATAGGTATTGGAAAACACAAATTGGCTTTCGCTTCTTTGGAACTCGGTCATTTCAACCCTCTCGACTTGAGTCGATTATGGTCAACAACGTTGAGGGTTAAATGAATCCCGGCTGAAAGTTAGCTGATTACCCCGCTACCAGCAGGGTTCGCCTAGGAATCTCAATCACGCCGATTCTGAGCTCATTACTCGCTACTTCCCCGCTAAAGGCATCGATAACCCACGACTCGCCCCAGAGTTTGTAGTCAACGCTCAGAAGCACATGCGCAGTAGCGGTCTGCTCGCCTTTTTCAGAAAATCCTTTTTCTACTTCCCTGCCGGCCACTCTGGTCCCGTCAGAGAAAGTCCATCGGAAGGATTCAGCTCGGAACCTAATCGAGGCGCTCTGACCAAACAGTTCTCCATCCACCACCCGGGTTGGGTACTCGGCAGTAAAAATTGCACTCACTTCTATTTCTATCTCTCCGCCCGGTTGCCAGGTTGCGGTTGGCCTAGAGGATTTAGCCCTGAACTGAGTTTCTAGCTCTGAGACCGATGTGGAATGCGTTCGAGCTGCGGGAACCTCATCCCCAATGCACAGTCTTTGGCCAACCTCAATATAGGTTTCGATAACGGTGAGCGTCGGGGTATCGATGGTCCCATTGGTGTAGTAGCGACAAAGACGCTTTGGTTTCTCCACGCTCACCTTGGACTTCGAGCTTTCAATTTGCTTTACCGCACAAATCTGATACTCGAGCTCATCGCCAATACTTCCGCTACATCCGCAAACGCCTAAGGCTGCAGCAACCAGATCACAGCTAGCCATAAAAATCCGAACGCTCAACACTGCTCCTTACTTACCGCAAAATTAGAAATTAAATTTTCGGGCGTAATGGTGGCTGAAAACTGACTTCGCCTCTGACCAGAGGGAAGGAATGCCCCCTTGCTATCAACCACTACCACCTCACTCAAATCAAGACAGCCGCTTACCAAGAAATCTGAAGCTGACCAAATCTCAAACCTTGCCCTGCCGCGCTGGGAATAGCCAAGATCATTCAGCAGCCTTCTGGAGGCATCTGCCTGAATAAATGCGCTCTGAGTAAGAACTCCGGTTAGTGGTCCACCGCTCTCGGTTGTTTCCGCGTACTTGTTCAGTAGTAATTGAGGATCCGCGACAACAGCGCTACAGGACGAAAGCAGTAAAACGAGCAAAATACCCAGTGGCATGGCTGGAGATTAGAGCGAAAGTCGATTGAACCTAAGTGGGTTTTCCACAAGTAAAAACCCTCGAGGAAAATCCTCGAGGGTAATTGGTTGCGGGGGCAGGATTTGAACCTACGACCTCCGGGTTATGAGCCCGGCGAGCTACCGAACTGCTCCACCCCGCGGCGAAGCAGTAAGGATAGCACCTTCGTCTCTAGTTCTCCAGTGCCGCTAGGGCTTCTTCGATCGCCTGCTGCAGACGATCGTCGGCCTCACCGAATGCACTCCAGTCACCTGCGCGCAAAGCAGCTTCTTTGTCCTGAAGCGCTTGCTTGGCTTTGTTCAGTGCAGCATCGAGTGCTGCGTTGCCAGAATCAGCACCGGAACCTCCACCTGTTTCATCACCTGCGCCAGGTTGATTGCCATCAGAAACCTCGGCCCCAGAATCTCCTCCGAATAGAGCATCCAGAGCAAGCTCTAGTGTGTCTTCGAAGGCAATCTGATCACCAAAGGCAACCAAAATCTTTTGCAGCAGCGGATAGCTGGTTTCACCGGTGGATTCAATGTAAACCGGTTGCACATACAAAAGACCGCCACCAACTGGAAGTGTCAGTAGGTTTCCGTTCAATACTCTTGTCGATCCCTGACGAAGGATGTTCAGAAGCGAAGAAACTTTGCTGTCAGCGTTGAAGTTGTTCTGAACCTGTCCAGGACCAGGAACGATTGTTTCGCGCGGCAGGTTCAGAAGCGTAAGCCTTCCATAGCTATCTGCAATCTGTCCGGCCGTCCGACCGGCATCCGAATTCGCAATTAGGTACCCGGTGAGCACGTTTCTTGTTGTCTCGCCCGTTGATTGCGGAATAAAGGTTGAGTAGAGCGAGAACGCGTTATCGGTCTGACCAGGAGTCTTCATTGTCAGGTAGTACGGTGGCTGCAGAGTGCCAAGGCCGGTGCCCTCAACGGGATCGTTAGGGGTCATCCAGGCATCCTGCTGAGAATAGAAAGAACCGGCATCCGTCACGTGATAGCGGCCAAGTACCCAGCGCTGCATCTTGAACAAATCAGTTGGATAGCGCACATGGGCTAAAAGCTCTGCCGACATCTCCGATCTTGGCTTCACAGTTGTTGGGAAGATCTTGGACCAGGCACGAAGAATTGGATCTTCTTCATCCCAAGCGTAGAGCTCAACTGATCCGTCGTAAGCGTCAACCGTTGCCTTGACTGAGTTGCGAATGTAGTTCACATCTCCCATGCCACGATTAAACGTCTCCGATGCCGAATCTAAAATCGCTACGTTGAATGGCTCACGGTTTGAGTAGGGATAGTTCGCACTGGTTGTGTAGCCATCGACAATCCACTTCACCCTGCCATCGACAATTGCCGGATAAGTCTCAGTATCAAGAGTTAGATAAGGGGCAACCTGCTGAACTCGATCCCTAGGGGCGCGGTTATAGAGGATTTGTGACTCCGAGTTAATTGCATCTGACAAAAGAATTTGCTCGCTCTGGAAGCGAAGTGCATAAGCCAGACGATTGATTAGGTTTCCAACACTCGGGCCACCGCTACCTTCAAAGGTGGTGTAGGTCTCTCGCTGACCTTCAGTGCCCGCTGGATAATCAAACTCGAGCGGCTGCGCGCCATCCGGAGCGCCAACAATCGAATAGGTTGGTGAATTCAGACCAAAGTAAATCCTTGGCTCAAAGTCTCCAAGCAAGCCCTTTGGAGGAATTCCTGACTGCAGAAACAGTGGCTTGCCATCGTCATCGCGCTTGTTTCCATAGGCGGCCACAAAGCCGAAGCCGTGCGTATAAACAATTGTCGAGTTATACCAGGACTGGCTTTCACCAAGTCCCGCCTGGTTTAGCTCTCTAACGGCAACTACTGTGTCCTGAACTTCGCCGTCAATTTCATAGCGACCCACATGCAGTCGATTTGGGAATGAGTAGTACTGACGGAACTGCTCCAGCTGGCGGAATGCATCGCTTACAAGCGCAGGGTCAATGATTCGAATTGAAGTAGTGGTCTTGGCATCAGTTCGCAAAGCGCCTTTTTCAGCTACAACCTTCGCGTCATACTCAATGACCTCAACCTCATCTAAGCCATATGCGGCTCTCGTTGCCTCAATGTTCTTCTGAAGATATGGCGACTCCAAGGTTCTCTCATTTGGAACCACCTGGAAGGTCTGGACGATCCAGGGGTATAGACCACCGAGAACCAGTGAGCTAACAACCATCAAAGCGGTGGCGATGATGGCAATTCGCCAACGGGCGATAAAAGCAGTAATCAAAAAAGTAACGGCGACAGCAACCGAAATCAAAGCCATGATTTGCAAGCCGGGAATGACTGCGTTGGCATCGGTGTAGCTAACACCCGTGAACAAAGTTCCCGAAGTAATGACAGAAGAGTATTGATCTAGCCACAGGCTAGCTCCTTGGAGGACCAAGTAAATAGCAACCAAAATGGAAAGCTGCACTCGAGCTGGCTTAGAAACGCTGATGTCTCTTCCGTTAAATCGAATTCCTCCGTAAATAACGTGCACCGCGAGGTTAATAACTGCTGCTAAAAACGCTCCGCCAGATAAAAAGCCGATTAGGAAAGACCAGAACGGCAGATCAAAGACATAGAAGCTGATGTCCATACCAAAGTGCGCATCAGTTTGTCCAAAACTCTCGCCGTTTAGCCATAGTGCTCCGACCTCCCACTCGCGAGCGAAGACGAGTCCGCCACCGATTCCAATGATTGCTGGTACTCCAACCATCACGACTTTGCGCAAACTCTCAAGCAGAGTCTGATATGCCTGGAATGGAGATTCCCCTGGCAGCTTCAGATAAATAGGTCTTGTTCGCCAAGCTAAAGCCAGTCCAATCGAAACCAGCAGTGCCATGATTGTGAAGCCGATTACGAATCCGATCACCTGGCCCGCTATCTGAGTCAGGAAGACCTCTTCGTAACCCAGCTGATCGAACCAAAGCCAGTCTGTGTAAATACCTGCAGCGCTGAGCAGCGCGAAGAGGATTGCCGCCAAAATTCCAACGGCGATAGACAATGGTGAAACCCTACGGTTTATTGCGGGCTGCGACTGCGACACTAATTTCTCCTAATTACAACTGAGACTAGAAAACTCAGATCCGCTCTTGAGTTGTTCAATGGCTGCAAGAGCATCATCCAAGTCTCTCACTGATACAACAGGCAAACCCTCCGGAACCTGCCCACTTGCTTCCTGACAGTTTCCTGATGGAACTAGAAACAGGTCGGCTCCGCTCTTTTTGGCAGCAATCATCTTCAATCCGATACCACCAATGTTTCCGACCTTTCCGGAGGCGTTAATTGTCCCTGTCCCCGAAACGTGATGGTCTCCAGCCAGGCTGCCCTCCCCAAGGGCATCAATGATCCCGAGCGTGAACATAAGCCCTCCGCTGGGCCCGCCCACATCCCCCAGCTGCAGCGAAACAGAAGCCGGGAAGTCGTAGATGTAGGCAATCATCGACCCAATCACCCAAAGGTCTTCCTTTTTGACGGGAGTGATGGAGAAGGACTTTCTAACTCCATCCCTTTCCACGACAATTTCGATTGGATCTCCTTCAGTCTTTTGAATCTCAGATCGCAGTTGATCGAAATTCTCTAGTAAAACTCCTGCAGCGGAGACCACAATGTCACCGGCCACGAGCACCTTGGACGAGGGCGAATCAACCAGGACAGACTGAACATAGAGCTTGGTTGGAACTTCGTAACCCAGGTGAGTCAGAGCTGCCGCAATTGCATCCTGCTGCGAGATCTCCATCTGGGCTGTTGACTCAGCTCTGATCTCCTGCGTTGATCTGTTATCTGGAAAAACTTCGCTCACCGGTAAAACATTTTGCTCCGGGTCTGCCCAGGCAATCAGGACCTGCACCCAGCTGGGCGTTGAGTCTCTGTTACCGACTAAAGAGACGGTAGTCACATCAAATCTTGACTCGGAAGAGTAAACCTCAAGATCATCAGAGCTAATTACCGGCTCCCCCGAAACTGTTCCCATTACATTGAAAACTTGACCTGGTCTTTCAATTACATAACCAGTAGGTAAGAAAGCCATTGAGCCAAAAGTTAGGAAAAGTAGGCCTAGGAGAACAAATCTGCTCCGTCTTGGCCTAACGGATTTACCGGCAAAGAATGTCATTGCCTCAATGCTAGGTAAACGACCGACAACTTATTGCCTGGCGACTCACGCCGTCGGCGAACAGAATTCACAGTTTTACCTCAAGATAACCATCCAATTCAGCGATAGCTTGGAAGCTGGAGAAAGAGGCATCGTTGAACGAGGAAAACAAGGATGAGCTGGCAGAGCTGATTCGCAAGATGCTCTCCGGTGGTCAAATTGACCCCGATTCACTCTCCAAACTCGCCGGACTTGGAGCCAACCCTGCTCTGATCTCAGGCCTTTTCAATCAAGCTCGCTTTCTCATGGAGCCAGGCAAAGTAGTGAATTGGGATATGGCCTTAGCGCAGGCGCAGCAGATTGCCAAGGTCAAGCAAAAGTCCTCCAATGCCGTCATCGAGGAAGAACTCAAGAAGGCGTGCGAGATTGCATCGCTTTGGCTGCAAGAGGTAACCGAGTTCTCAAATCCCAACCCGGTCAAGATTTTTTCCAGAGAGCTATGGACGAAAGATGCCCTGCCGCTTTTCTCTAAACTCGGCACGCCTGTAGCCGAAAAGATGTCCAAGGCCTTGGCAGAGAATCTCGAAACTCTTCTACCAGAGGAGATGAAGTCTGTCTTGCAACCAGCAGCACAGTTCATCCAAAATGCGGGTGCCGCAATCTTTGCAACACAGCTCGGGGTTGTGATCGGACAGCTTTCAGAAAAAGCACTCGCTGCAGGTGAAATCGGAATTCCAATCATCGACAGACCGGGATTTATCACTCAAAATGTTGAGGAGCTTCTCACTGATCTTGAAGCCCAGAAATCCGAACTGATTATCTATTTGGCGCTTCGCGAGCTGGCCATCAGTTCACTGTTTTACTCAAACCGCTACCTATCAGATCAAATCACAACCCAGGTCATCGAATTTGCTTCGGGTTTGAAGGTTGAACTAGGTGGCATCCAAGAGATGATGCAGCAGGTTGACCCTCAAGATCCTGAGTCAGTGAATCGAATTTTGGAAGCCAACGGCTCATTTGCCTCGAAATCTCCTGAGCAAGAAATTGCCCTGGAGAGAATTGAGACTCTGCTTGCCCTGGTTGAGGGATTTGCAGATGCTCTGGCATTTGAAGCGGGTAAAAGACTTCCTAATCTGGCGGCGGCAGTAGAGATTTTGGCTCGCCGAAGAGCAACCGCGATGGTCGCAGAAAAAACATTCCAGGTACTGGTTGGCCTAGAGATAAGTCCCAAACTTCGCAGAGATGCCAAGTCGATGTGGGAAAAATTGAACAAAGAGCAGCGCGATGACCTCTGGCGTCATCCAGATCAACTTCCCTCAAGAGCGGAAATTGAAAACCCTGATCTACTAATCACTCGTATCACCTCTGGTGGCGACGACTTTGATGGCGAGCTTCGCAAACTGCTTGATCAGTAGGTCTGTGGAAAGTTATCTTCAGGCTCCTGCATTTGGTGGAACTATTTGGTCATGGCCACGCAGATCAACCCAGCTCTTGCCCGGCTCTGGATTGCTAACAGCACCCGCCAGTACGGCTACCGCAACTTCACTCAGTTAACTGAGCTGCAAGAGGATCAGCTCAGAGTGCTCGATTACCTCGAGCAGGGGCTAACCAAAAACCAAATAGGCAACCTCGATCAAATAGCCAAAGTGTCAACAAATCGAAGCCAAGAACTTCTCGCTCGAATCTCTCCAGTGCTTTGGCAAAGCTCTGAGACTCTCTCTACTAGCGAGATTGAGCAGCGGTTTGCCGAGATTTCTAGAATCTTTTTGCAGGGCGCAGACCCGGTAGAAATTCTTCGCCTTCGTCTAAGCAAAAACATATATGTCGAAAAACTTGATGCCACGGGCTTCACAATCTGCAAAGCACTCGATTTGGCTGGTATCGGAAAGCTAATCAGCCTCGACCAAAAACGAATTCAATTGTCTGATGTAGGACCATTGAGCTTTACCAAAGCCCAGTTGGGGCTGCCAAGAGTCAAAGCAGCACAGTCCTTGATAGGAAAGAAGCTTGAATTTCACTCTCGCATAAGCAAGTCGCTCGATGAGATTTCTCTCGCAGTAATTCTTGCCAACGATGTAGTTGACCCGAACAGTTACCAGCGCTGGCTTGCAAGAGACATTCCACACTTCGCTATCTGCTTTGACGAGGAGGGAGTGGAAGTCTCTCCCCTGGTGATACCTGGCAAAACCGCCTGTCTTGGATGCCAGGAACTGTCTCGGCTTCAACAAATTGAAAACTGGCCCGTTATTGCTCCCCAAGTGCTAGCCCTGGAAAGAGATCTAGCCGATGCACCAATGCTTTTGTTTGCCAGCGGCATCGCGGTGAACAATATTCTTAACTTTGTAGATTCCGGTGAAGTTACTAGTGAAGCTTTCCGACTAAACAGATCGGGAGAGCTTGCGTGCTTCACCCCTACGAACATCAGTTGCGGTTGCCGATTAGTTCAATGAAATCAGAGGCTTCCCCAAAATAGCTGACAACTAATCTGTCCTTGGCTCTGGTTACGGCTACGTAGAAAAGTCGCTTCTCCTCATCAACAGAAAATGAATCTTGAGCATGACTAATCGGGAAAAGCCCTCTGTTAACGCCAATCAGATAGACCTGACTCCATTCAAGTCCCTTGGTTCCGTGAACAGTGGCGAGCGTGACCGCCTCACGAGTGGGCTCGTGTCCAGATCTTTCGCGCTCATCCAGCTCACGAATATATTCACTAGTTGCCACATCCCCCAGTTCGTCGAGAACTTGGATAAACCAATTCAAGGACGTCCAGTCATCGTCTTCGCGCATCTTGGAAGTCCAACCGAGTGAGGACAGAATCTGCGAGACCTGCATGAAAAGTGGTTCGCCGCTATCGGCTACTGCCAGCGCCCTAATTGCACCCATTGCCTGCACTACATTCGGCTGTCTAAAAAACCTTCCCTGCCCGCGAACCTGCGTCTTGATGCCTAGTTTTTGTAGTTCTGTTTCGAGCGCAGTTAGTTGCGAATTAGTTCTAGCCAGAATTGCTATGTCGCTTGGCTTATGCGTGGCAAGAGCGGCTGCGATATCCCTGGCAATCAAACCTGCTTCTTCAAGCTGATTACTGCTCGATGAAACTCTGGCCAGGCCAAGATCTGATCTGACTTTGCTGAGCGGCTTCTGTGGCAAAACTTGATTTGCAACATCGACTATCGCAGCGGCCGATCGGTAGTTTCGATTCAGCTCAAAGGTGCTGGCTCCCGGGTACTGGTTCTGAAAGTCGAGCAGAAAGCTACTGCTAGCCCCAGCGAAGCTATAGATGGTCTGGCGAGGATCGCCGACCACACAGATCTCTTCTCTATCGCCGAGCCAGGTTCTGAGTAGCCCCTCCTGCAGCGGCGAAATGTCCTGGTACTCATCGACCGTAAAGAAGCGATATTGCTGCTGAAAATAGCTGAGTGCTCGAGCTTCGTTTCTGAGCAGCCCCGTACACAAAAGAATTGTGTCTTCCCAGTCGATCAATCTCCGCTGAAGCTTCTGCTCCTGGTAACGCTTTTCAAGATCGGAAAACTGCTCCTGCGATAGAAATCCCGGTAAGCGCTCACCGGTTAGGTAATGCTCAACATCTGTCAGTGAATAGCGCAAATACTCAATCTCAGACGCTACCTCCATCAGCTGTGCATCACTCAGCCTTAGACCAATCAGCGAGGCAACTTCGCCCAATAGTGATCGTTTTTGTGTTAGTAGTTTTGGAGAAGCGCTTCCGGTCAGTTGCGGCCAGAAATATTGCAGCTGACTCAGTGCAGCTGAGTGAAAAGTTCTAACGGCGACTGAGGATGAGCCCAGTTTCCTAAGTCTTGATCGCAGTTCAGCTGCCGCTCGGTTGGTATAAGTCAGGGCAAGCACTCGATCGGGGTTAAAGACCCCGGTTGCAACACCATAGGCAATTCGGGTGGAGATAGTTCTGGTCTTTCCACTGCCTGGGCCCGCGATTATGCAGACCGGTCCCCTCAGGGCACTCGCTGCTTCGGCCTGCTCAGAATCAAGCTGATCCAGAATGGATTTGGCTAGATCACTGCTCAATTGGGAATCCCTTACGAATGCGTGGCATTGCTAAGTGGTTGGTGATGCGTTGTCTATCCTGAAGCGGTGGGTAGACCCGCCTTGATTTTAGCCGCGCTAGCAGCCGACGCTGCCAGCGGAAAAAAGTTCCGCCATTTTCGCCGCTCAGATCAGGGTCCAGACCTCGACGCTTTGCAGCTGTTTGACGATTCCGGTGACGGCTTTGAACTGATTGTTCCCTCTGGCGTGGCAGGGATAGCTGAACAGGCGCAGCTGATGGCAGGACTTAGAGCCATCGGTCTTGCAGCTTCATCGCTGCCATTTGCTGTCCCAAAGCTGGTTGGTCAGACTACGGAGCGGGATTTGCCGGTGATCCTCCTCACACTGCTGGAGGGACAGAGTCCTGATTTATCAAAGTACGCACCCGGCGAGTTTTCTAAATCCATCGGCGAAGCCCTCGCGGCCATCCACAACCTCGATCCATCGGTAGTAATTGATGCCGGACTTCCCGAGTATGACGCTTCAAGAATTCTGCAAACCAAGGTGGCCGAGGTTGACGCCGCTGCCGCAACAGGCAAAGTTCCCCCATCGCTACTGAGCAGGTGGGAAGAAGCTCTGGAGGATGTCGGCCTATTTAGATTTCATCCAAGCGTGGTGCACGGAAGCATTTCCGATCAAAACATTTTTGTTCACAACTCAACAATCAGCGGGGTTGCCGGCTGGTCAGCGCTTTCAATCTCCGATCCGGCAGAGGATTTGAAGTATCTAGCCGGTGGCGCACTGCCATCGACCTTCGAAGATGCGCTACTGAACTATCGTGCTATGCGCCCCAGCGCCGATGAGAACATCGCGCAGCGGGCGATTCTCTATTCCGAAATAGAACTGGCCAGCTGGCTCAATCACTGCATTCAGCTTGATGACCAGCAGCTAATTGCGGAGGCACAGGCAATGCTCGATGATCTCGCGCAGCAGTTAGCTGCCGGTGCGCTGAAACCACTGCGCGCGGCCGGGTTTATTGGTCTTGGTGCGGCAATTGCCACAACCCCAATCTCTCAGTCGCAGGATCTCACGCCTCCAGACTCTGATGAGCTTTTCTAAGTAGCTCCAACTTCTGCGCCAAAGAAGCCTCACCAATCAGCTGCGGTTCAAGCTCCTCACCGCTAGCGGCATAAAAGAAGCTCGCGCGAATTCGCTCTAGTGGAACACCAAGTTTTCTGCTCAAAGCGATGCGGTAGAGAGAAAGTTGAATAGCCTTATCGCTCAGCTCTTTGCCCGCAGGCATTTTTCCGCTCTTCCAATCCACTACCTGATACTCGCCATCAATTAGATACACGGCATCCAACTTGCACACCACAATCGATCCGCCAAGAGCAAATTCAATTGACTCTTCCACCAAAAAAGGGCTTAGCGCCGCAAAGCGACTGTTTTTAAAATTGACACCCAGCTTCTTTTCTTCCTCCGACCAATTGGAATAATCAAGCTCGCTTCCGGAAAGAAAAGCCTGCTCCAAGTTGGCGTGAAAGAGAGTTCCGAGCTCGGCAACATCTGAATAAACTGCGGGCATTGGCCTGGCCAGCGCGCGGGCAAACTCACTCGGATCTGTTAGTAGCCTTACGATCGCGGATGCCGAAAGCCGAAGTGGAAGCTTAGGTTTTGGGGGGAAACTTCGCATGTTCTGCTCTTTGAGTAGCAGAAGTATTTCGGCACTCAGCTCTTCTGGCTCGCAGCTTGCAACCTGATTAGCTGCCTGCTCCCAGGCTGTTCGAGTGTTCGAAAGCGGATCGGAGGGCCACGACCTTCGCTGCACACCGTAAGTAGGTTTTGTGCTTGGTTTTTCAGCCAGCTCAATCACCTCAGCCAAACCATCAACAAGCTCGGTGAAGTATTCGGAGTATTCGACCGCTTTTTCAAATCTGTCGTAGTAGTGGCTGGACGAAACATAAAGCTCTTTAGCGGCTCTGGTGAAAGCCACGTATGCCAAGCGTCGCTCTTGCACTCGGGTGTGTTTTTTGTGCAGCTCCTTGAAGTTCTCTACCCGCTGATTAAATTCATACTGCGTAGTGCTGCCCTGCCAAGAAAGAACTGGAATTGCCTGGCGGTCAAGGCGAAATTCTCCGGGCAAAATGCCTCCAGCCAGCCAACCTCTTTGCTCGGCCCGAACCCCTCCGGGGAAGATGCCTTCGCTCAGCTGAGGAACTGCGACAAAGTCCCACTCCAGACCCTTGGCAGCGTGAATGGTCATCAGCTGCACCACTCCCTTTTTTGCACCTGTTTTTGGAAGCTCAAAGTTCTCACTCTTGATGGCAAAGTCGAGCCAAGAGATTAGAGACAGAAGATTCGGCCGCTCAGAACTGGTTTCAAACTCGCTAATTCGCGAAATGAAACTTCTCAAGCTTGACAGCGGGTCTTCCAGATCCGAGTGGGCGTAGAGCTCGATGTCAATCTCAAAATCCTCGACAACTCGCCAGGCAAGTTCTGTCAGGCTCAGCGAAGACTGAGCTCTGAGACCACGAACCACAGAAGCAAATTCTTCAAGACGCTGAGCACTCAAAGCACTCAGACTGATGTGCTCTTTGACGGAAGGCAGCTGAAGTTTGTCCACAGTCTCCAGAAGCGTCAGCGGCCTGTTGTTCGGAAGCTTCCATATTCGGCTGAGCTTGCGCCTAGTTTGACCAAGCTCTGCGATGTCAGATGCTGCCAGTCGAAATTTAGGTCCGGTAATGATCCTCAGAAAATCCACCGAAGACTCAGGTTTTGCCAGCATTCGAAGGATTGCCATCAGATCAATAACCTCTGGCTGATCGAGAAGTCCTGAAAGCCCAGTGATTTCGTAGCTGAGGCCAAGCTTCTCAAGCTGATCGGCATAAATTCGCATTGAGTCTTTGGTTCTAAACAGAATCGCAGCTGTCTTATCGGGGGCGATTCTTTGCGCTATCCACTTCGCAACACCCTCGCTCTCACCTACCCCGTCAGGGAATGAGCGGGCGAATACTTTGGAGTCGATCTTCTTCCCAGCGCTGAGTGTCAACGGCGCTAAATTGCCATTGTCGATGTTCTTGGCGGTGTGGTTGGCGGCAGCCAAGATTGCCTCGCCCGATCTCCAAGAGGCAGAGAGCGTAAAGCTTTGACCTGAGCCAAAGTCCTCAAAAAAGTTTCTGAGATTTCGAATGCTGGCTCCTCGCCAGGCATAAATCGATTGGTTTGGATCCCCTACAGCCATCACGCTCTTTTGCCCAAATAGCTTGGACAAAAGCTTCACCTGTACCTCCGAGGTGTCCTGATACTCATCCAGCATCACAAACCGAAACGGAATCAACTCGCTGTCGAAGTGCTCAACCCTGAGTGAAAGAGCGACCTGATCCGAATAGTCAAAAAGGTTTCGGTCCTGCTTGAACTTTTGAAACTCGCCAGCAAGTTCGAAAATTAAACGGGCTTGGCTGGCCTTATCCAGGAAGTCTTCGGTGTATGTGAAAAGTCCAGTTTTGCCACTGTCGTTTTTTGGAAGATGTTCCAAATGATTTGAAAAATCCAAAAAGTATTGGCTTACTTCTTTGCTATCCGCCTGATGGTCGGTTAGTTGAGAAGTGGCCTGCAGGACTTTTTTTGCAAGGTTATCCAGGTTCTCCTCGTACTCAGCCAACAGCTCATTGCTGCTTGACTCGATCATTTCTTTAACCAGAGACACTGCTAGTGCTTCAGTAAGCAAAGTAGAGTCGGACTCGAAACCGATTTGCAAGGCATGCGAGCGGAATATCTCATTGCCGAAAGAGTTATAGGTGGAGATTTTTGCAGGTGCAAAATCATCCCCCAGCTCAGCTGGCCACAGAGCGCTCTCCCTTAGCTTTACAAGTCCGAGATTGATCCTTCCCCTGAGCTCATTGGCGGCCTTCTTGGTGAAAGTCAGGCCAAGTATCTGATCTGGTCGGGCATAGCCATTTGCCACCAGGAACATCGCTCGAACCATCATCAGCTCGGTCTTTCCGGAGCCGGCACCTGCAATCACCAGCGATGGGGCATCCAGGGCCGCGGTTTCAACAATGGCAATTTGCTCCTGCGTTAGCTGGTTTGTGGAGTAAATCGAAAAAACTTCTTGAGCGCTATACCTAGCCACTTGTGATCACCCGACTTAGAAGCAGCTGGCAATTTCCATCAGCGCTGCAGTGCTCGTCAATGTTTGCACTTACCTGGTTAGAGCTCAGCTGTTCCATCATTGCCTGAGCGAGTTCAAAAATCTCTCCGCGTAGCTCCTCGCTCATCGGAGCCTGATCACGTTCCTGAATTTTCCCCCCGCCGATGTAGACAAGCTTTCCGCCTGCTGATTTTGACTGCTGCTCAATGGCTAGCTGATAGACAGCTAGTTGGCGATTTTTCTGTGCCTTGTCTTTACTCTCTGGGCTCTTACCAGTCTTTAGATCAACAGCAATATCCCCATCGGGAGTTTTTTCTACGCGGTCAATCTTTCCCAGTATTCGAAGTTCTCCAATCTGCAGTTCAAAGCCCTGCTCGGCTGCTACTAGTTCCGAACCCCGCTTCAGATAATCCTCGAGAAGCTTGGCCATCTGCAGCGCATCTTTTCTAACCTGTCTTTCGGTCAGGTGCGAGTCGAACTCCATTTCCTGCCAGTTGCGCTCAACAAAGCTGGATGGGTTTTGCTGATCGGCATTTTCGAGTGCACTGTGCAACAGGATTCCGAGTGAGGCTTTGAAGCTTGTCGCGTCAGTGGCGAAAGTTGAAATGAACCAGTGCAGTGGGCATTTCTCAAACGCCTCGAGCCTGGAGGCTGCTGCCCTATTCCCAATACGGCCCAGTGGTAGAGAATCTGATTCAGGCAAAAGCCCCTGCCAGCTACTCGGATGAGCACCTGGCACAGATTGCAAAGCCAGAGCGGCCAGTATCGGTGCCGCCGAAGCATCTCCATCGAAGAGTCTTCTCCGAAGACGCCCGACAAGTTTCCGTAGGTCAAAATCCAAAACTTTGGTTTGTTCTAGTTCAATCTTTCCAAGCTGAAAAAACTGCGATGGCTGCTCTGTTTCATCCGACATTGCACTGAGTATCAGCTCCTGCGTTGCGGAAGCGATTGCTCGATAAAACATTCTCAGCTCATCCGCCAGCTCGCTCCTAGGGGCAAATTCGGGAGAGGGAATTCGACCGAGAATAAATGCCTGCAGCGATGCTGCGCCTAGAAGCGCATTGCGCGGAGTCAGGTTTGGCCAGATCCCCTCCTGCAGCCTGGGTATGGCAACTACTTTGTAAGAGCCGACCAGATTGGCAGCCGTTGAGAGAATTACCGCTGGTCTTTGACTAATCGGGGCGAGAGAGTCTTCCGGAATTCTGCTTCTGAGCTGCTGCTCAGAGAAATCCAAGGCGCTGCCCTCTCCGCGATCGTCAAAGCGCATAGCTGCTGCAAACACCTCAAGAGAAGCGTCGATATCTGCCTCCGGCAGCCTTGCCTTATCCGCATCGCTCAATAGCGACCAGGCAATCGACACCGCCTGATAGGCACTAGGTTCTTCGAGCTCTCTAAGTTCTGCCAAAGACTTGGCCAACTTTGCAATCAGCTTGACCGGCTTTTGCTCGCCCAGAAGTTCGAGCAGAGCCTGAGTTTGCTCAAGGCCTTCCATGCGATAGGGAATAATCAGCCTGCGAATTTCACGCGATTCGATTGAATCCAGTCCGACCAGTGGCGAAAGGAGCAGCTGCTCAATCTGATCAAGCGTCGGTGAACCTACGGCAACTTCCACAAAGTCCAAAATCGCCCTGGCCATCGGCTGATCTCGAAGTGCTCTTTGAACCCCGATGATGCGAACCGGCACCTTTCTTGCGCTGAGTTCCCGGGCCAGCTGTTCGAGCTGGGTTCTGGTTCTGGCAACCACTGCTATTTCGTCAAATCCCACTCCACCGATGTGCGCAAGCCGAATTTGCTGAGCAAGCCAATCTGTTTCTTCGACTATCGAGGAAAACTGATGACCGACAACCGTTTCGCTGCCAGAGGGCCGCGGGCGATGATCGCTCACCAGCGACACCGGAATTCTCGATGAAATTCGGTATAGCAGCTGATTCAATCCAGGGTTTGAATCTCTGCTAGGAAGCGTAAGCTCCCTGAAGCCTTTAGCCCGAGCTAGTTCAATGAAGCTTGATGGCGAAGAGCCGCGGAAGCCGAGGGTCGCAGTATCTGGATCGCCAAAGAGAAAACAGGTGGCGCTCTGGGCCAACTTTTCAACCAGTCGAAGCTGTCCACGGGTTAGGTTTTGTGCATCGTCGACCAGGACGTATTTATATGTTCCTGCAACGTAGGCATCCATCGCGGCGATAGATAGCTGGGCTGGGTCTAGCAGTCCCTCAAGCCCCAATCTCTCCCGATAGATCGGAAGTAAATCGATTGCAACCTGTAAGCGAAGACCTGGAAACTGCTTCTGTAATTTCTCGAGATCTTCAGTGCTGAGGGAGTTTTCGATGATGATTGCGAATAGGTCTCTAAGCTCTTGCACAAATCCCTGAAGCCGCAAGGTCTGAGGATCAATAGACCAGCGAGCGCCGGCTTTTTTTGTCGCAGCCTCATCTACAAGTGACCTTAGAAGTCGCTCCTGTGCTGCGCCCGAGAGAAGACGAATCTTGGAATCCTCGCCCAGGGTTGCAAAGGAAAAGGAGGAGACGGAGCGTGCTCTCGGAGCAGAAGCTGCTTGACCTGAATCGAGGGCAATCTGGTCACGCAGAACACTTGCGGCAAGACGAGAGGGTGTGAGGACCAGGATGGAATCTGGAGATTCAGTCTTCTCGAGCTGATTTACAATCTGCCTCAGCATGGTGGTCTTGCCGGACCTTGGAGCGCCAACTACCAGCAGCGGCTCGGTTACATCCAATTGTCCTTCGCTTGCGGGCAGGGCGGAGTGTTCCTCGCTAACGAATAGGTCCTGTGCCACCCAAACAATCTATTTGTATCCGGTGACATTTTTATATGCCGTAACCTAGAGGCGATAAGGAGCACCATGGAAGTAAGAATTGGGATTCGCGAGAGCGGCCGAGACATTACTCTCGAGAGCAATCTAGACAGCAAGAGCTTGATCGGGGCGGTAAACCGGGGATTGGCCGATGGCACCCTGGAACTAACCGACAGCAAGGGTCGAATCATCATCGTTCCCTCCGGTGCCGTTGCCTTTGTTGAAATTGGCACCGAGGAAAACAGAAGGGTTGGGTTTATCTCCTAATGGAAATTGCCGTCATCGTTGTCTACGCCCTGATCCTGGCGCTAGTTGCTCCCTTTGTGCTTCCGCCATCTGATCACTACGGGAGGTTCGTTCCCGCTGGAATTGCCCTGGTTGCTGGATGCGTTATCTGGCTGGTTCTAACTTGGTTGGGCCTGAACTACCAGGAGGCCTGGATTTGGTTTGCCGTAATGCTGGGAATGCCTGCCGTCGGCTGGTTTGGAGCTAGAGCACTGGATCGAATTCGCAAAAAGCAGGAGCTGGCAAGACTTGAGCAAATCCGCCTAGGCGGTAAGGCCTAAAGAATCCATTCGGAGGGTGTGGTTTGCCACCAGCTCCGAGGTGATTGGTTCCAAAATCTTGAACTGCTCACGGGTCAAATCAACCTGGTTAGCCGGCGGGTTTCTCAAAACATCATCGAAGCTGACGCTGTCTCTAACTTCGAGAAGAGCGTCAGCAACAATCGCTCTGCCGAATAGCGCCAGATCGTTTGAAAGCTGCGGCAGATTCGAAATGGCATCGGCAAGTGCCTGCTGGCAAAAGTCGTTGAGCGAATTGTCCGAGAGCATCGCCTCAATCCGGATTCTGCGGGCAGGAGTTAGCCCCTTGGAAACTCTGAGGTAGTTATCTTCTAGAAGTGAGAACACGATGAAGATCCTCATGATGTCCTCCGGCCAACCTTTGCCCTCGGTGCGGTGGACCAAGGTATCTAGCCGATCACGAATGCTCTGCTGCAAATCCATATAGCTTGAGCCAAGCTTTATCAGCTGGTCCTGGATCTCCTTTGCTCTGTCCGCATACTTTGTCGATAAAGCTCGCTGCTTCTTCGCCCACTGCTCTGGAGCATCATCAGCATCGTCGGCAAGTAGCTGAGAGACGAGCAAGTGGTGCTGAATCAGCTGTGAAAGGAAGACTTCGGTAGCAGGAATGAGCCTGGCTGGATTAAGCTGTGACTGACTGCGTGATTGAGAGTCACGGGAAGGCAGTGAAAGAGTCTGCGAGATCTTCCTGAGCCTTCGAATCCAGTCGAACATGCTGCAAGTTTATAAGGGTGGCTATCTTTTATGCCTCCCGAGCGATTTATACATTCTGGAGAAGTAATTGACCTTTCGCGATTTAGGCATAGATGATGACATCTGTCAGGCCTTGGAATCGGTATCTATCACCGCTCCTTTCCCAATTCAAGAGCAGGCAATCCCGCTAGCACTAGCCGGCACCGACGTCATCGGACAGGCGAAAACCGGAACTGGAAAAACCTTTGGCTTTGGTCTGCCAATCCTGCAAAAGCTCGGCCCCAATCCTGAGCATCTGCCTAGAGCGCTAATCGTTGTTCCCACCAGAGAACTGGCTCTGCAGGTAACAGAAGATCTTCGCCTAGCGGCCAAGAACAGAACCACCAGGGTGGTTGAGATTTATGGCGGTAAGTCTTATGAAGGACAGTTGGCGGAGCTCACCAAGGGTGCAGACCTGGTGGTTGGAACTCCAGGAAGACTGATTGATCTTCACAATCAAAAGCTGATCGACTTCACCGCAATCAACTACCTGGTTCTAGATGAAGCAGACCGAATGCTAGATCTTGGATTTTTGCCTGACATAGAAAAGATTTTTTCCATCCTGCCAAAGCAAAAGCAAACCCTGATGTTCTCAGCAACGATGCCGAGCGAGATTCTGTCTCTAACCAGGCGCTATCAGGAGCGGCCAATCCACATCCGCGTGAGCGACCCCGACGAGGGAAAGACAAAGGCGGATATTAAGCAGGTGGTCTATCGCGCTCACTCGCTGGATAAGGATGAAGTAGTGGGCAGAATCCTGCAGGCTGAGGGCCGAGGAAAGACAGTCATCTTCGTCAAGACCAAAAGACTGTGCAGCAAGCTGGCAGATGAGCTGATTGAAAGAGGCTTCAAGGCCGCTCCCCTCCATGGGGATATGGCCCAGACCGCCAGGGAGAGATCTATGGCTTCATTTCGCGAGGGTAAGAAAGATGTCCTGGTGGCAACCGAGGTTGCCGCAAGGGGTATTGACGTTGACGATGTCACCCACGTGATCAACTATTCAGTTCCCGAAGATGAAAAGGCCTACCTTCACCGAACCGGCCGAACCGGCCGAGCAGGCAAGCTGGGAGTTGCCGTCACCTTCGTCGACTGGGAAGACATGACTCGCTGGCAAAACATCAACAAGGAACTTGAACTAGGCATACCTGAGCCAACTGAGACCTACTCCTCCAGCCCTCACCTCTTCTCTGACCTATCGATCCCAGAAGGAACCAAGGGAAGACTGAAAAAGGCAAAGCCTGTTCAAGAAAAACCTCAACCCGCTAAAGCTGAGGTGGCCAGACCTAAAACTAGGCAGCGCCGCAGAAACTACAGAAGCGGCTCAAAGCCAGAGGCCTGATCAACAATCCGAGCCAACTGCTCAGGCTCTGTTGAGTTTTCCCCCAACTGATTCTCCTTTGCACCATCGCCGTGATAGTCAGAGGATCCGGTGATGATTAGGTTGTGCTTTAGAGCGAGATTGCTTAGCCAGCTCTTTGCAAAATCAGGAACCGACCGATGATTTATCTCTAACCCGTCTAGACCTGCAGCAATTAGTTTCTCAAAGTGTTTGAGCGGAAGATCTAGCTCAGATTTCCCAGCTGGAAAATCAATCAGCGGGTGCGCCATTACCGACACTCCTCCGGCCCTGCGAATTAGCCCTATGGCGGAAGCAGTGTCTATCGAATAGTCCGACACGTAGTACTTGCTCTTTTTGCTAAGAATTGATGCAAAGGCATCGGAGCGAGTAGGGACTATTCCGAGAGAGACGAGAGCATCGGCTATGGCCGGTCGTCCAATAGTTGCCCCTGCAGGAAGCTGTCTTTCAACATCGGACCAAGCAATTGGGTAATCGACGCTCAAACGATCAACCATTTCCTTTGCCCGGGTGATTCGTGAACTTCTGGTTTTAGCCAGTTCCTGAGCCAGGTGTGGATCAGTTGGATTTGGCAGATAGGCAAGGATGTGAACGCTGATGCTTCTGCCTTCAACGCTGGATCGGGTTGAGACCTCAATCCCAGGAATCAGTCCAATCCCTTCGGATCTGGCAGTTTGCAGAGCCTCTTCCCAACCGTCGGTGGTGTCGTGGTCAGTGATTGCTAAAACCTCTATGCCCTTAGCGCTTGCCTTTCTAACCAGTTCAGAGGGTGAATCTTTACCATCGGAACGGTTGGAGTGTGCATGAAGATCGATCACAGGAGCAGAATAGTCGTATGAGTAAGAAAGAAACCCCGAACCGTTCCCGCATCCCGCAGAGCAAGAAGTTCATGAAATTCATTGCCTCACAGTGGGAGGACAAGCCCGCATCAACTGCCAAGAGGTGGGAGGTGGCCGACTATGCGCAGGCAAGGCGCGAGCGCTTGGCCAAGCTCTATCCAGGCAAGCTCATCCTGATTGAAGCCGGTTCGATGAAGGTCAGATCAAACGACACCGAGTACCGCTTCCGAGCAGATACAGCCTTCACCTACTTCACCGGCTGGGGAAGCGAGACAGTTCCGGATTCGGTGTTGATTATTGACGCTAGGAAAAAGACGCTCAAGACCAGGCTCTATCTCAGGCCAACTGCCGGCAGGGACACCAATGAGTTTTTTGCAAACTCCATGATCGGTGAGTTTTGGACCGGGCCTAGGCCAACTCTTGAAGACATCGAAACGCAGCTTGGCATTCCCACCTACGACATAAAGAAACTTGAGGAACATCTAAAGGATTGGCCCAAGCCGCTTTCTATGAAGAATGCAAAGTTCTCCGAGAAGGTTTCGGCGATGCGTTTTGTCAAAGACGATTATGAAATCAAGCAGATGCGTCAGGCAATTGAGGTTACAGCTAGAGGTTTTGCAGACATTGCAAAGGCTATGCCCAGAGCCATTAGGTCTACCCACGGTGAGCGGGTAATCGAGACGACATTCTTCGCACGCGCAAGAGAAGAGGGATATGACCTCGGCTATGAGACCATTGCCGCCAGTGGGGCACATGCCTGCATCCTGCACTGGAAGAAAAACACCGGAGGCGTAAATAAAAACGACTTGGTACTGGTTGATGCGGGTTGCGAACTTAACTCTTTATATACCGCCGACATCACCCGCACGATTCCAGCTAGCGGAAAGTTCTCCAAAGAACAGCGCTGGGTCTACGAGGCTGTTCTGGAGGCAGCCGATGCTGCCTTTGCAATTGTGAAGCCTGGAATCAAATTCCGGGAAATTCACAACGCCGCCATCGCAGTAATTGCCAAGAGGGTTGCCGAGCTCGGTCTTATTCCGGTTAGTGCAGAGGCTGCGCTCAAGGAGGAGAATCAGCATCACAGAAGGTATATGGTGCATGGAACCTCACACCATCTAGGTCTAGATGTTCACGACTGCGCGAAGGCAAGACGCGAGCACTACCAGGATGGGATCTTGGAGCCGGGAATGGTGTTCACCATTGAGCCCGGCCTATACTTCCACGCTGACGACCTGACTGTCCCCAAGGCATACCGAGGCATCGGCGTGAGAATTGAAGACAACGTGCTCGTAACCGAAAATGGATGCGAAAACCTATCTGGACTTCTGCCGAGAAAGGTGGAAGAGGTGGAGAGTTGGTTTGCGGCTAATCAGTTAGGCGTCGCTGGCTAGTCCAAGCAGATTGCGCGCTCTGCCTGCTTCAGCATCGGGAACCACAACCTCCCAGCGAGCTGCAACTGGCATCTGAGTGGAGAGAAAACCTCTGCGGTTTTTACTTAGAGAAAATCTGGTGATGTTGAACAGCATGCCGATACCAGCAGCAATCACTACAGCCGCAAAAAACTGCTGCGGGTTATAGCTCAGCTCCCCCTCGGGTGAAACGGTTATTCCAGCTCCAACGAGAAGAGCAAAAATCAATCCGATCCAAAATCCTGTCATTGCTCCAGAGAGTGCGACCCTGCCATAGCCCAGTCTCGACTTGATTCGCTCAACCAACAGTGGATCGTGACCAATCAGAGAAATGTTCTCGGGACGAAACTCACCTGCGAGCAGTTTTTCAACCATTGCGGTGGCATCGGAATAGTTGGTAAATTCGCCTAGGACAAATCCTTTGGGGATGGTCGGCCCAACCATATTCCGCTTAGCATTGTTTCGGGCATCAGTCATGAGAGAAATATTGTCATGACTTTCCACTTTTGAAAGCGGGGTTTTCTATGAGCGCAACTCGCGTATTTGTCGCTCGCCTCGTTGGCTGCGGGGTATTTGACCCGCTGGGCGACAGAGTGGGCAAAGTGGTCGATGTGGTCATGGCATACCGCAAGAATCAGGCCCCCAGGGCCAAAGGTTTTGTGATTGAAATATCAGGTCGCCGCAGGGTGTTTTTGCCGATGGCCAGGGTCACCGCCATCGCTCCCGGGCAGGTAATCACCAATGGATTAATTGACCTAAGACGCTTTGCCACGCGTGGCCAGGAGGTACGGGCAATCGCCGAGATGCTTGGCAGAAAAGTCAAGCTGGTCGGATCGAATCGAAACGCCAAGATTGAGGATTTCGCCATTGAGCAAAACCGTAGGGGCGACTGGCTACTGAGTGAACTGTTTGTAAGAAGAATTGTGAAGTCGGCTCTTCCATTCGCCAAGGGTCCAACAGAATTTGTGATGTGGCAAGACATTGCGATGCCGCAGGATCACTCTGGCAATCAGGATGCGCAGCACCTGCTCAGATCAGTTGAAGACCTAAGGCCAGCAGATTTGGCTACTGCCGTTATGGATCTTCCAGAAGAGAGAATGATTGCACTGGCGGAAGAGCTGGATGATGATCGACTAGCTGATCTTCTGGAAGAGCTGCCAGAGGAAGAGCAGCTAGAGATCATTGGTGAGCTGGAAGACGAGCGTGCCGCTGAAGTTTTGGATCTGATGGGTCCGGACGATGCCGCTGACCTGATGGCGAATCTTCCTGATGATAGAAAAGAAGCGCTGCTAGATCTGATGGACGACGAGGAAGCAGCAGACATTCGTCAGCTTCTGCAGTACGAGCCATACACCGCCGGAGGTCTTATGACCACCGAACCAATTCTCTGCTCAGCTGACACCACGGTGGCTCAGGCACTGGCACTAATCAGGCGCAAAGAAGTTGAGCCGGTGCTGGCAGCCCAGGTGTTTGTCACCATGCCACCATTTGAAACACCAGCGGGTCGATACCTGGGTGTTGTGCACTTCCAAAAACTCTTGCGCTATCCCCCTGGCGAGAGACTGGGCAATCTCATGGACTCTGAGCTAGAACCAATTCCCGCTCAGACTCAAATTAAACAGATTCACCGAGACCTTGCCACCTATGACCTGGTGGCGATGCCGGTAATTGATCAAGACAGGAACCTTATTGGTGCGGTGACAGTGGACGATGTGCTCGACCACCTGCTACCCGATGACTGGAGAAGCGAGGAGTGATGGCAAGAAACCAATCGCAACTTGAGCGCCCATTAGGCAAGCGCCCCTACTTCAGAGTGCCAGCCATTAATCAAGAGATGGTCGGCAGGGTATCCGAGAGATTTGCTCGCGCTATGGGAACTGGAGCTTTTCTAATTGGCATCACCGTCGTGGTGCTGGTTTGGATTACCTGGAATACCCTCGCACCTCAGAACATGCAGTTTGATCCAAGGGCACTTAATTTCACGCTGCTCACGCTTTTGCTGTCGCTGCAGGCATCCTATGCTGCGCCATTAATTCTTCTTGCACAAAACCGTCAGGATGATAGAGACCGAGTGAAGTTTGAACAGGATCGTCAGAGAGCAGAGCAGAATCTCGCCGACACCGAATACCTTGCCCGTGAGGTGGCAGCTCTTCGCCTAACCCTTGAGGAAGTTGCCACCAAAGATCAGGTCAGGGATGAGATTCGCGCTGCGATCAACGAGCTCCTGGATGAGCTGAAACCACAGCGAAAGCCAAAGAAAACTAAGTGAGTCGCGCGCTTTCTGCTTTAGCCTCGGTGATTGATCCTGAACTTAGGCGTCCAATCACAGAGCTTGGCATGGTTGGAAAGCTAAGCGAGACAGAGAATCAAGTCGAAGCAGAAATCAAGCTGACCATAATTGGTTGCCCCGCCGCTCAGGCCATCGAGCGTGATGTTAGGCAAGCACTGAGCAAAGAATTTGAATCCGTGAGTGTGTCAATGACCACAATGAGCGCGGAAGAAAGAGAAGAGCTCAAGAAAAAACTGCGTGGCGATAAACCCATGAAGTTCAATCCCTTTGCACAAAGCGACTGCCTAACCAGAATAATTTTTGTTGGAAGTGGCAAAGGTGGTGTTGGTAAGTCAACTCTGACTGTGAACTTAGCTGCAGCACTCGCTAAGTCTGGGTTCAAGGTCGGACTTCTCGACGCAGATATCTTCGGCTATTCGATTCCAAATCTGATGGGAATCAATCAATCACCTACAAAAGTCGACGAGCTAATGCTTCCCCCGATTGCATTTGATGTGAAGGTGATATCAATCGGCTTTTTTGTCACAGACAACAAGCCAGTTGCCTGGCGAGGACCAATGCTCCACCGGGCCGTCGAACAATTCCTCACCGATGTCTATTGGGGAGACCTGGACTTTCTGCTGGTTGATCTTCCTCCGGGAACCGGCGATGTTGCCATCAGCCCTGGCCAGCTTCTACCAAATGCCCAGGCGCTGGTTATCACCACGCCGCAGGCAGCAGCAGCCAGCATTGCCGAGCGATCGGGAGCCATTGGCCTGATGACCGGGCAAAGTGTTCTGGGGGTAATTGAGAATCTCAGCTACCTCAAAACCGAGCAGGGTAAAAACTTCCTGTTTGGCGAAGGTGGCGGCAAGGCAGTTGCACACAGACTTAGCGAGCTCAGTGGGCAGGATGTGCGGCTCTTAGGACAGATTCCTATCAGCCAAGTGCTCAGGGCCTCGGCCGACAGGGGGGTTCCGGTTGTAGTGTCAGATGCAGAAGATCCAGCGGCCAAGGTAATTGAAGGCATTGCCGCCGAAATCGCGAGGGTCCCAAGGGGCCTGAGCGGGAAGAAGTTAGGGCTAAATCCGATTTAGGAATGTATGGAAACCATCGCAATTGTTGATCCGCTAACAGGCAGCAAACTACACGAGATTCAATCCCACAGCGCTACGGATGTGGCACTGATGTTTCAGGAGGGCCGGGAGGCGCAGCCTGCATGGAATGAGCTAGGTGCTAAAGCCAGAGCGCAAATGGCCCACAAACTGGTTGATGTCGTTATCAAGCATCAAGAAGAACTTATGGACATTCTGCAGCGCGAAACCGGCAAGTCACGAATGCATGCTTTCGAAGAAGTAACTGGAGCGCTTGCTGCGATCTCCTACTACGCCAAAGTTTCTCCAAAGCTGCTCAGGCGGAAGAAAGTCAAAGGCGGAGTGCCACTTCTAATTACCGCCTACACCGAGCCGACAGCAGTTGGAGTAGTAGGAATTGTCACGCCGTGGAACTATCCACTCGCGCTAACGATGATGGATGTTATTCCAGCACTGCTGGCAGGCAACGCTGTAATTCAAAAAGCGGATAACCAAACCGCAAAGACTGTTGAGATGGCAAGAGACCTAGCGGTCAAAGCTGGAGTGCCAGAAGTTATCTGGCAGGTCGTTCACGGCGATGCCACCGAGGTTGGAAACGCAGTCACTGATAACGCGGACTATCTTGCATTCACCGGATCAACCGCGACGGGAAAGCTGGTCGCTCAGAGAGCTGCTTCGCGCCTAATCGGCTACTCACTTGAACTTGGTGGCAAAAATCCAATGATTGTGATGCCCGGCGCCAATCTTTCTGAGGCTGCTGAAATGGCTATCGCCAGTGCTTTCGGCAATGCGGGTCAGCTGTGTGTGTCTATCGAGCGTCTCTATGTTCCAAACCACTCCCTGAAGGAATTCGAATCCATCCTGAAGCAGAAAGTTGAAACACTGAAGGTTGGAGCTTCGAATCAGTTTGACTTTGATCTCGGTGCCCTTAGTTCAAAGGCTCAATTGGAAAGAGTCTCAGGATTTATTGAACGAGCCAAGTTAGAAGGAGCCAGGGTCGTAACCGGAGGGCACGCACTTCCTGAGATTGGACCAAATTTTTACGCGCCGACTGTTCTGGCAGACATCCCCCACGGTGCTGAGATTCTTCATAAGGAAGTGTTTGGACCAGTTATTGCTCTGGTTGGTTACTCCTCACTGGATGAAGCCGTGGAGCTGGCGAATGCAACGGAGTATGGATTGAATGCCGCCATAGTCGGAGAACCCAAAAAGGCTCTGAAGCTTGCTTCAAAACTGATGGCGGGTTCCGTGAACATCAACGAGGGTTACCGAGCCTCGATGGCGACGATGGCAGCCCCCATGGGTGGCATGAAGCAATCTGGAATGAACAGAAGAAGTGGTCCCGGTGGACTGCTTCGCTTCACAGAAAACAGGACCATCGGTGTTGCCAACAAGCTGCCAATCGGGTTACCTTCGCGAGCTAAGGACTATCGCAAGATGGCACCGCTGATGACCAAACTCGCAAAGTGGATGGGTAAGTTCTAGGTCGCTTCTAGATCGAAGGGCGGAGTCTCGCCAAGCTCCAGTGGCTTCTGCGGAGGCTTTGCGC
>JACCEA010574478.1_pt1 | contig 48431 bp, 39 predicted proteins | sample 7449851 | NCBI WGS metagenome assembly JACCEA01 (sample SAMN15323453, study PRJNA562643) | freshwater metagenome | isolation source: river surface water | place: USA:Blue River Watershed | collected 2017-08-18 | reverse complement strand
TAAAAAATTAAGTTTCATTAAAGTTTGCTACAGCTTAATTGATGGTAAAAGAAAAGTTGAAGCGTTTGTTTTAAATAAATATTACAAGTTGATTGTGTTTTTGGATTATTAGCCACGAATTTTCGAAATTTTTAAAAGAAAACGTAATAATTAGTTCATCATTGATGATCCCGAAACATCGGGACGAATTAAATCGAATAGTTAACCATAAAAGTTAGTGAATTCGTGTCAAAGTTATTATCAAAATTTAATTACAATATTCTATTAAAAAAGGTCTCCAAGTAGGGACAGACTGACAATTATATTAATTTCATCAAGTAAAAAATGATAAACAAACGACTTCTTGTTAAAAATTTATTGGCTCATAATAACGAAAACAGTTTTTATGACAAAAAGCGCCAATTGAATTTGCATACCAAAGAAGGAAAAGGAAAGTTTTTAAAGCATATTTGCGCGTTATCTAATTCCAATCCATTTAACAATTCTTACATTGTTGTGGGTGTGGAAGATGAAAACAATGAGATTGTAGGTGATGATTTTTTTGATGATAGTCGGATTCAAAACTTAGTCAATGCGTATTTAGAAAATCCACCAAAAATCACGTACGACAACATTCAATTTCCAAATTTACCCAAAGAAAAAGTGGTGGGTTTGGTGACGATAAAACCTAAAAACAAAGTTTCTTATTTTAAGAAGAATATTTATACCATTTTCACTGGGAATACTTTTATTCGGATTGGAAGTAATACTTCGCCCACGGAAGAAAAAATTTCTCTTTCGAAATCCAACGTTGAAACCGTAATTAGTATTGAAAATAATTCGAGAAATAACATCAAACATACTTTAGATGGTGTATTAGATTTTATTACGGTTCGACATAAAGATTTGGACAACCAATATCAGGTTTTTAAAGAAAATTTTGTGGTGTGTTGGGCTGGGAAAAAAAATGTGGTTCGAAATGAAACGTATTATTCTCGCGTAGATATTGAATTGGTGAACGAACAAATTAAGCTATTTTATTCGAATCAAGATGAAGTGATAATTAGTTACGATGAAGATAGTTTCACGATTACAGAATATGTAAAATTAGGTTTGAATGACAAAACCAGTTATTATCCGTTAGAAAAACTCACCTTCTATTTCTATGATAACGGTTATTACAAAATGGAAACTCAAATGTTGTTTGAACCGCCGCAATACAACAAGAAATTACTGCATCATATTTACAATTCCGTTTTAATTACGATACAAAAATTACATAAAAACAAAGAAGTATCCGAAAAAGAGGTATTAAGAATTCCTCATACCTTAATGATTTGTTATTTAAATGATTTTAAAGAAGCCAAGCACAAATTAATTGAAGCTAAAAGTGTTCTAAAAACCTATAAAAATCAGTTGGTTTATACTTATTTCAAAGACAGTTTACGAATTTTGAGAAAGATGAAGTATAATTAATCCTTCTCACTCAAAAACTCAATATCTTCTAGTAACTGTGTTAAATTTTGTTCGCCTTTTACTTTTTTATCGATGTTTAAGCCGTTGTAAAATCCTCTAATTCTTCCTTTTTGATCTACTAAAACGAAATTTTCGGTGTGCACCATATCGTATAGTTCTTCTGGTTTACCGGTTTTCACCACCAAATACGATTGACGAGCGATTTTATAAATTTCTTTTTGATCACCAGTAACTAAATTCCATTTGGAATCGATTACCCCTTTTTCTTTGGCATAATTTTTTAAGACCTCAACCGTATCTTCATCAGGAAAAACAGAATGAGAAAGCAATTTCACTTTCGGATTGTCCTTAATTTTATCTTGTAACCAAACCATATTATCGGTCATTTTCGGGCAAATCGTCTGACAAGTGGTAAAAAAGAAATCAGCCACATAAATTTTTCCTTCGTAATCTTTATTCGTAACCATTTTTCCATTTTGATTGGTAAAGGCAAATGGCGCAATTTTATGATTGTAGCCAATATGTTGCACTAAAGAATCTACCAATTCAGGATTTACATCTCTCGGAGTGATTATAGGTAGATTTTTTCTATTGATTAAAGTATAAATAGAAAAAAAAATGGCCACTAATAAACTTATGAAGAAAATTGTAAGAATTTTGTTTTTAAACATCTTGAAAAATTTAGTTACAAAAGTATAAAAACTTGGCATTAGAACTAACTTTTTTAACAATTCCTAAAAACTTTTTAGTATGTTTGCGAAACCTAACAAACTACTAACACAATGAAAAACACCTACTTAAGATTATTTTTGCTTTTTTCCGTTGTTGGATTTTCACAATACCATCCAAACACGCCATGGAAAAATCAGAATCCAAATTCAAAAAACACCAATTTTCAAGACGAAGTAGATGCTTTTAATGCCTACTGGAAAAACCACGACAAAAACATCAAAGGAAGCGGTCACAAGCCCTTTAAAAGATGGGAAAGTTTTTATGAAAATCAACTAAACCCAGATGGAACAATTATTACGCCACAACAACTTTGGGCAGCTTGGCAAGAAAAAAATAATGCCAAAGCAAACAAAAGTGCTGCTGTTTTAGCGCTTCCTCCAAGTAACTGGCAGCCTGTTGGTCCGTTTACACATACAAACACAGGTTCTTGGTCATCAGGTCAAGGAAGAACAAGTGCCGTAGCTATTGATCCTTTAGATCCAAATACTATTTACGTAGGTTCACCAGCTGGCGGAATTTGGAAATCTACCAATTCTGGAACAACTTGGACACCTTTATCTGATGAATTACCTCAAATTGGTATTTCAGGAATCGCAATTGATCATCCGAGTGCCGGAAATTTAACTGTATATATTGCAACGGGAGATAAAGATTCCAATGATACTTATTCCATTGGGGTTTTAAAATCTGTAAATGGTGGACCATGGACCAGTACAGGTTTAACTTTCACAGGAACTGGAAATTTAGCTGGAGATTTAATCCTTCACCCAACCAATAATCAAATTTTGTTGTGCGCTACAAACACTGGCTTATATAGAACTATAGATGGTGGAGCAACTTGGACAAATGAACGAACTGGCGATTTTTCGCAAGGTTCTGTTCGTTTTAAACCAAATGACCCAACTGTTGTTTATGCCACTACAAATAACAAATTTTATAAATCAACGGATACCGGAAACAATTTTACAGACTTATCAATAAGTTCAGGTTTAACTTCGGCCACAATAGTTCCTAATAGATTAATTTTAGATGTTACACCAGCAGATGGAAACTATGTTTATGTGTTAAGTGTAAAAGCGGCAACAAGTGGTCCTCCTGCAAATAATGGTTTATTAGGGATTTATCGTTCTACAAATAGTGGTACAAACTTTACAAAAACTTCTGGAACTACAGATGTTTTAGAATCAAGTCAAAGTTGGTACGATTTAGCTTTAGCGGTATCCAATACCAACAAAGATTTAGTTTTTACAGGTTGTTTAAACGTTTGGAAATCTTCAAATGGTGGGGCAACAGTTACTAAAGTAAACAATTGGAGCAGTCCTACAAGTGCTGCTTACACTCATGCTGATATTCATCATTTACAATACATTAATGGAAAATTATTCTGTTTAAGTGACGGAGGAATATATGTAAGTTCAAATAATGGTACAACTTTTACTGATTTAACAGCTGGTTTACAAATTAGTCAATTTTATAGAGTTTCTGTTTCTAAAACTTCAGCTGGAAAAATGGTTGGAGGTTTACAAGATAATGGTGGACACGCATACAGTGACGCTTCTTGGAAAAATTATTATGGAGCAGACGGAATGGATGCTGCTGTGAGTCAGGCGAACAGTAATTTATATTATGGCTTCATTCAATATGGTTCTTCCATGTATATTTCAAATACCGCAGGAAATTCTAGCACAGGAAGTGTAGGGTCGCCTGGCGGAATAGACGGAAACTGGATTACGCCTTTAAGAGGTGACAGTCAAGGAAATATGTATGCGGGTTATGATGGCTTATATAAATTAGTAGGCGGAGCTTGGGTACAACAAAACACTAATTCTGTTGGAACTGGAAACTTGGAAATTGTTTCTATAGATCCTTCAAACGATAATATTATTTATGTTGTAAATGGTGCTACATTATACAAAAGCACAAATGCAGGAGTAACTTTTTCTGCTGTTTATTCAGGTTCAACAATTACAAGTGTTACCGTTCATTCTTCTAACAGTAATATTGTTTATATCACAACTTCTGGAACAGGAGGACAAGCTATGATTTCTACTAATGGTGGTACTTCTTTCACAAATATAGCAGCTGGTTTACCTGCGATAGCTAAAAACTGTATCGTACACCAAGGAAGAAATACAGAAAATCCTTTATATGTAGGTACTTCATTAGGCGTATATTATAAAGATGATTCTATGGCCACTTGGCAACCTTTTGATACTAATTTACCTAACGTTTCTGTAAGAGATTTAGAAATTAATTTAGAAGATGCTAAAATTATTGCCGCAACTTATGGTCGTGGTATTTGGCAATCGGATATTCCTATTCAAATTCCTCCAACAGATGTAAAATTCGAATCTGTAAGCAATCCAGGTGTTAATATTAATTGTGGCGCTTCTGTAATCCCACAAATTGTGGTGAAAAATGGCGGTTCAAATACGATAACTAATGTAACAGTTAATTATACTGTAGATACTGCTCCGTTCGTTTACAATTGGTCAGGAAGTATAGCTGCTTCTGCAAACCAAACTATAGATTTACCAGCAATAACAACTACTAGAGGCGTTCATGATTTAGATTTTGTGGTTACTACAACTGGTGATGCTTATTCTGATAATAACTCAGGTACAACTACTTTTTATACCAATGATAGCGGTGTAGCAGGTGTAGTGAATACCTTTACGAATCCTTCGGATGAATTAATTGTTATTTCTGAAGGTGCGGGATGGACAAGAGGAAACAGAGTTGGTGATGTGTTACAAACCTCTGGAAACCCAGCTTATTTGACTAGTTTATCTGGTAACTATTCTGATTCTTCTAAAACCTATTTAGTTTCTCAATGTTACAACCTTTCGACTATCACAAATCCAGAAATTAGCTTTAAAATGGCTTTTGACCTTGAAGTAAACTGGGATATTGTTTATGTAGAATACTCAACAAACCTAGGAAACACTTGGAATGTATTAGGTTCAATGGGAACAGGTTGGTACAACAGCGACCGAACACCTACCACAACTGGAACAGATTGTAACAATTGTGTTGGCGCGCAATGGACAGGTACAAACACCACTTTTAATACGTATTCTTATGCATTGGCAACATTAGATTCAGAAACAAATGTAATTTTCAGAATTGTATTTATTGCTGATGAAGGGGTAAACCAATTAGGAGTAAAAGTGGATGATTTTGTAATTAATGGTGTATTATCTGCTGAAAATTTTGAAGCGAATCAAATTGCGGTTTTCCCGAATCCTTCTAATGGAATTTTTAATATTGCTTTCGGAAAATTGAACCCAATCAAGATTGATGTTTATGACATTAGTGGAAAATTAATCCTGCAAAAAAATCAATTAGAAATAAGTAATAATCAAACAAATATTGATTTATCAAACACTTCTGATGGTGTGTATTTTATAAAAATATCTACTGAAAATAATACTATTACAAAAAGAATAATTAAAAACTAAAACATATAAAATCGTTTTATCTTCTGACATGTTTTACGATATGTTCTTTTAAGATAAAACGATTTTTTCTTTACAAAAAAATAAAAAACTATGAAAAAAAACATGCTTCTTGGAGGCTTAATGCTTCTGTCTCTATCAACACTTATCCATTCTTGTAAAACAAAAGCAGTAGCCACAACTGATAAAAAAGAAATCGTTAACGAAAAAAAATACGGAATTAATACCGAGTATATGGACGCTTCGGTGAAACCAAATGATGATTTTTTTAGATATGTTAACGGAACTTGGTTAGACAATACAGAAATTCCAGCCGACAGAACGCGTTGGGGAAGTTTTGACGAATTAAGAAAAAATACCGATGATGATGTAATGGCTATTTTAAACGAAGCGGTTGCCAATAAAAATTTAGATCCAAAATCAGATCAAGCTAAAGCTGTAAATTTATATAAAGCAATTTTAGATACCGTTTCAAGAAATAAATTAGGAATTACACCTATTCAACCATATTTAACCAAGATTAATGCCGTAAAAAACAGTACCGATTTAATGAACCTTTTAGTTGAAACAAAAGCAGATGCTAGTTTAGGTTTTTTTGGTGCTTATGTTGGAGCAGATGCTAAAAACAGTAATAAAAATGTAGTATATGTAGGAACTGGAAGTTTAGGTTTACCAGATAAAGACTACTACATGTCTGACAAACCAGATACAAAAGAAAAAAGAGAAAAATACGTGTTACACATTGCTAAAATGTTTGGTTATTTAGGAATGGATGCTAAAACGGCTTCTGAAAAAGCGGCAAGAGTTTTAGCTTTTGAAACTTCTCTATCGGAACCCACTTTAGACAGAGTAGAGAGACGTGATAGAAGAAAAACTTACAATCCAATGTCTGTTGCAGATTTACAAAAAATAGCGCCTTCAAACAATTGGAAAACATATTTTGAAAAATCTGGTTTTACTAGTTTAGATTCTGTTATAGTTTCTCAACCAAAATATATGACTAAGTTAGACGCAATTATTAAAGAAAATAATGTGGATGATTGGAAAGCTTACATGACATGGACACTTTTACGTTCGAATGCTGACGAATTAACTACAGAAATTGAAAAAACAGATTGGGATTTTTACAGTAAAACTTTATCTGGTGCTTTAAAACAAAGACCAGCTACTGAAAGAGCTTTGGCAACTGTAAATGGGGTTTTAGGTGAAGCTTTAGGGAAATTATATGTAGAGAAAAAATTTCCAGCTGAAGCAAAAGAAAAAGCTGAAGCGATGATTGCCAATGTTTTTAAAGCCTATGAAAACAGAATCAATAACTTACCTTGGATGACGCCTGAAACAAGAGCCAACGCCATTGTGAAATTAAAAAAATTCAGAGTAAAAATTGGCTATCCTGATACTTGGAAAGATTACAGTGGTTTACAAATTAAAAGTCCAGAACAAGGTGGAACTTTATATGAAAACTCATTAGCAATTAGTAGATGGAGCAATAAAGAAAACGTTTCAAAACTTGGAAAACCAGTAAACAAAGAAGAATGGGGGATGTCACCTCAAACGGTAAACGCTTATTACAGTCCAACTAATAACGAAATTGTATTTCCTGCGGCGATTTTACAACCTCCTTTTTACGATTATAGAGCAGATGAAGCTGTAAATTATGGTGGAATTGGTGGTGTAATTGGTCATGAAATTTCTCATGGTTTTGACGATTCTGGTTCAAGATACAATGCAGAAGGTAACTTAATCAACTGGTGGAGTGAAGAGGATTTAAAACAATTTACCAGTTTAGGAACCGCTTTAGCAGACCAATATTCTGCTTTACAACCTTTACCTGGAATTTATGTAGATGGAAAATTCACTTTAGGTGAAAATATTGGTGATTTAGGTGGAGTAAATGCTGCGTATGACGGTTTACAAATTTATTTGAAAGAAAAAGGAAATCCTGGATTAATTGATGGTTTTTCTCCTGAACAACGTTTTTTCCTTTCTTGGGCAACCATTTGGAGAAGTAAAATGCGCGATGAAGCCATTAAAAATCAAGTAAAAACAGATACCCATTCGCCAGGACAATACCGAGCGTATGTACCTCTTCAAAATATTGAATCTTTTTACAAAGCATTTAATATTAAATCGGGTGACAAAATGTATATCGCTCCCGAAAAAAGAGTGAAAATTTGGTAAAAACATCTAAAGCCGTCTTGCTAAAAACAAGATGGCTTTTTTTTTATACCTTTGCACCATGCAATTTTCTTACCCAAAAAACGAAAAACTTAAAAGCCATAAAACAATTAACCGTTTGTTTTCTGAAGGGAAATCTGTGTCAAAATATCCGCTACGCTTGGTGTATGTGGAAAATACAGATGAACAAAATTCGGAAAAAGTTTTAATGGGCGTTTCGGTGTCTAAAAAATATTTTAAAAAAGCCGTTGACCGAAATTACTTTAAAAGAGTGCTGAGAGAATGTTACCGTTTAAATCAAAACTTATTGAAAGAAAACTTGGAAAAACCTTATGCATTCATGTTTTTTTATCAAACCAAAGAAAAACTTTCTTACCAAGAAATTGAAGAAAAAACCATACAATTGTTCCAAAAATTTAAGGAAACTGTGAAGTAAATCACAACTTTGGATTGGTTTTTGAAGATTTTAATTAAATTCGTAAAAAATTAAACTACCACTCATGGGTTTTCTAAATAAAAAAAAGGTAATTATTCCAACACTTGTGGCTGGATTTTTATTTATTGCCGTTAGTTTTCAAAACGATTTTTTTGCTTTAGCCAAACAAATTGAAATCTTCACCAGCTTATATAAAACTGTCAATCAGAATTATGTAGATGAAACCAATGCTGGAAATTTAATGGATGTTGCTATAAAAAGTATGTTAGCCGAATTAGATCCATATACCGTTTATTTTGACGAACAAGATGTATTGAAGTTTAAAATCAATAATACGGGAGAATATACCGGAATTGGCGCTTTAATCACCAGAAAAGACGACAAAATAATTTTAAAAGAAGTGTACGAAAATATGCCTGCTGACAAAGCTGGATTTAGAGCAGGAGATATCATCACTCAAATTGGCGATGTAGTTCTAAAAGACTTTAAAGACGATGCTTCACAATTATTAAAAGGCGCCAAAAATACTAAAATTGACATCGTATATTTCCGACAAGGAGTAGAGAAAAAAGGACAGATTGTTTTAGATGAAGTGGAAATAAAAGCAGTTCCTTATTTTAAATTATTAGCGAATAATACTGGTTACATCGTACTGCAAAAATTTAACGAAAAAGCTTCAGCCGAAACTAAAGCGGCATTATTGACTTTAAAAGAACAAGGCGCCACCAAAATTATTTTAGATTTAAGAGATAATCCTGGTGGTTTGTTACATGAAGCAGTAAATATTTGTAATTTATTTGTTGCAAAAGACGAAGTAATTACCACAACCAAATCTAAAAATACGGTTCACAATCATACCTACAAAACTAAAAATGAGCCAGTAGATACGGAAATTCCTTTAGCAATTATTGTAAATGATAGAAGTGCTTCTGCATCGGAAATTGTTTCTGGAGCATTACAAGATTTAGACCGAGCGGTGATTGTAGGAAACAGAAGTTTTGGAAAAGGATTGGTACAACGTCCGTTTAATTTAACGTACGGAACACAAGTAAAAGTAACTATTTCTAAATATTACACACCTTCGGGAAGATGTATTCAAGCGACAGATTACAGCAAAAAAGACGCCAATGGAAAAGCGATAAAAACTTCAGAAAAAGAATTTAATGCCTTCAAAACCAAAGGTGGAAGAACCGTTTATGATGGTGGTGGCGTTTTACCAGATGTAGAAATTGCTGACATGAAAAAAAGCAACATCAGTTTAAGTGTTGCCAATTCTGATGCGGTTTTCGAATTTGCAAATATTTTATATTACAGAAATCCGTCTGCGAAAAGCGTTTCAAGTATTTCTGATGCGGAATACAATGAATTTAAAGCGTATTTAAAGAAAGAAAAGATTGAAATCAGTACCAATACGGACAAATCATTAAAAAATCTTTTAGAAGCTACTAAAAAAGATAAAATGGATACCGATTTAACAGTTGAACTGAAACAACTTGAAACCGCCATTGAAAAATCAAAAGAAAAAGAATTAGACAAAAATAAAGAAGAAATTAAACGTTTACTTTTACAAGAATTATTATTGAGATATGGTTACAGAACTGCCTTTTACGATTATGTTTCTACCAAATATTCTGACGTTTTAAAAGCCCAACAAATTTTAAATAACCCAACTGAATATAATAAAATCTTAAAAAAATAAAATGAAAACGTTAGTATTTGCCTTTTTATCCCTTTCAACTTTTCTTGGCTTTTCGCAAGAACAAACCGTACATTCAATCTATTTTGATACCGATGTGCGCGAAATCAAACAATTGCAATCTGAAGCTGTGGTGCATTTTTTAAGTTTAATTGACACCACTCGACTAGAAAGTGTTTCAATCTTCGGGTATTGTGATGATGTGGGAAAAGTAGATTACAATTACAAATTATCTCAAGACAGAGCCAATAGTGTGAAAACCATGTTGGTAAAAAAAGGAGTAAAGTATAAAATCATCGTAAAAATAGAAGGAAAAGGAAAAGTGATGATTGACGAAGATTTGGAAGAAAATGTTCCAGAAGCCCGTTCTAAAAACCGCCGCGTAGATGTGGTGTTAAATTTCAAACCTTTTGTGGTGGAAGATTTAAATATTCCTGGCTTATATTCAACCATTCGAAAAGATGCTTTAGTTGGCGATCGTGTATATTTAGATAAATTACTTTTTGATGCAGGAAGTAGTAAACTAAAAGAAAGCGCTAAAAAAGAATTAGATAAAATTACAGTTCTTTTAAAAAGATATCCCAACTTAAATATTGAAATTCAAGGACATGTTTGTTGCACGCCTACTTTTCATAAAGAAGCCATTGATAAAGATACCAAAAAAAGAGAACTTTCTAAAAACCGAGCAGAAAGAGTTTACCGATATTTACAAACACGCGGAATTGGGAAAGCCAGATTATCCTTTAAAGGCTACGGAAACACGCAACCACTTGGAAAAGGTTCAGAATATGACCGAAGAGTGGAATTAGTAATTACGAAAATTTAATTTATAAAATTACTACCAATATTATCAGGCTGAAAGCATCTCTAAAAATTACTTTGTGTGAGATACTTTCAGCCTGACAAACTTTATGCGTAAACTGAGACTAAAAACTAAGTTCTCCTCATTTCAATATGCGGAATGTCGTCTTCTAAATAACTTTCTCCTACAGTAACAAAACCATGACTTTCGTAAAATTTTTGCAAATACAACTGTGCCGAAATCGTAATGTTGGTTTCTTGAAATAAGTCTTTTATAGTTTCAATGGAAATGCGCATTAAATCGTGTCCTAATTTTTTATCTCGATGCGAAGCTTTCACAATCACACGTCCAATAGAACTATCGGAAAAATATTCCTGAGGTTTAAAAAGGCGAGAATAGGCTGCTAATACACCTTCGTAATAACCTAAAACATGAATGGCTTTTTGATCTTTGCCGTCAATGTCTTGATACACGCAATTTTGTTCCACTACAAACACTTCTGAGCGCAATTGTAGTATTTCGTATAGTTCAGTTGTAGAAAGTTCGTTAAAAGGCTTTATTTTGAATTGTATCATATCTAATTTAAAAAATAGTTTTTTTGAACCACATAGTTTTATGTGTTGTACTTAATTTAAGGCGCTTCTGTTAAAATAATTCTCAGAGCAATGCTTTTTTTAAATGAAATGCCTTTTCCAATCTTGATTTCTTTAATCTATCTGATTAATTTATAATATTTTAGTCGATTTAATTATGGCTTCCATTTCAAACAAGAGTTCTTTTTTGGAATGAATTGGATTAAAAGCAAAACCATCAATAATAATAAATCTTTTGCGTTTGTTATCTCTAATGGCGAAATTTAAATAAGGTCCGTTCATAAAATCTTTATGAAATTCCCAATTCCCTCGCATTTCATAAGCTAAATTATTTTGAATCTCTGTAGTGTGAAAACTCGGATAATAAGCTTGTTCGGCAATCATATAACTGCCATCCGTTTTCCCTAAAACATATTTTTTAGAAACCTGATTTCGGATAAATAAACTATTAGTCACCAAAGCGTTTTTGTTGTATAATGCCGAAAAACTTGCTGTATAAATTAACATGTTATTGTAACCAGAACCTATTTCTTTTCGCAACCATAAAAAATTTTCGCCTTGTAAAGCTTTTTGATAGTCTGTTGGAACTTGGATATCTATAGAAAACTGCTTTTTAATTTGTTTTTGCAACTTTGTATTGATTTTATTTTTCGCCAAAATCAAATTGATTTCCGAATTATAAAACGTATTCATAATTTCCTTGGAAGAATTTTGTAACTGATTTAATAGCAATTCTTGGTTTTTTCCCTGAATGGTATAAATATTTTGGTTTTCCGTATATTTATCTTTCACCAATGTAGTTTGTGTTTTGAAACTGGAAGAAATAATTAAAATATTTCTAGAAACTTTTGCAGCAGAAGGAAAATAATTGGTATGAATTGGCAGCAAAGTAAAAACCGATTCACAATCATGCAAACCAACTACTGGCGCGGCAAATTTTTCTCTAATTTTTTCACCAACCTTTCCATTCCAAAGGGATTGCGAAATTAAAACCGTAACCGAATTCTGATTCAAATACGGATTTTTAGCCACATGATCTTTTTTCTCTTGTTCGTTCTCAAAACAAGAAATCAAGCAGAGGGTAAATAGTAAAAGAAAAATTTTTTTCAATGGGTGTTTTTTAATGAGGCTAAATTAAAAAATTATTTCACAAAGATTCAGAAAGAAAAAGCAGAGTTTCACAAAAAAAGAAAAAACCTTAGTTAAAGCATATTTTACTAATAAAACTCTAACAAAGGCTTTTTAAAACTTATGTAATTAAAAGATTTTAACCCTGAATTTTCAATTTCATTCCAGGTTGAATGTTATCTGATTTTAAATCGTTTTTCTTTTTTAAATCATCAGCCGTTAAATTTGGAAATTTTTTGGTAATAGAGAAGATAGAATCCCCTTTTTGTACGATATAATAATCTTCCTTAATTTCCAATTTACTTTTGGCATCAGCATATTTGTTTACAGCAGGTTTAGTTGTATTTTCAGCAACAGCATTTTCAGCTTCTGGCAAAATGGTTTCTACCTTTGGCTTCGGTTTCTTGATAACTTCATTGACCGTGACTTTCTTGGTAGTTTGAATTACTAAACTTTGTCCTGCATTGATGTTGCTGCCTTTGATGTTGTTCCATTTTCTTAAATCCGCAATAGAAACATTGTTTTTTTCAGCAATTACACCTAATGATTCTCCGGATTTCACTTTATGGTAGTTTTTAGAAACCACTTCTTTCGTGCGTTTTTTAATTACTTCTTCGTACTCAACGGTGTCGTCATTTTTCATTTTGAAATTAGACGCCAAAGCAATCGAATCTTTTTTGGCAATACTATCGCGTTTTCTAACTTGAGCCAATTGAATATTCTTGATTTTCTCTTGTTCTAAATACGCTAAATAACCATAAATTTTTTCTTCATTCGAAACAAAAATTCCGATTTTATTTTTCGGTAAACGCAAGTAAAAATGCTCATCACCAATAGAAGGAATATATTTCGATTTGTAAATTGGATTTAAATATTCCAATTGTTCTTCGGAAATATCTAGTAAATCCGACAATTGTTTGAAAGTCATGGCGTGTTTTACCATCACCGTATCCGTTTCTGCATATTTCATTTCTGCTTTGTGAGGTACTAATCCGTGTTCTTTTTTGAACTCGTAAATGTACATCGTAGCTAAAAACGCTGGCAAATAATTAGCCGTTTCTTGTGGTAAATATTTTCTAATTTCCCAATAATCTGTTTTTCCGCCAGAACGTCTAATCGCTTTTGACACATTTCCTGGTCCGCAATTGTACGAAGCTAAAACCAAACTCCAATCACCAAAAATTTCATACATATTCATCATGTAATGACAAGCCGCTTCTGTTGATTTGATTGGATCATGACGCTCATCTACATACGTAGTGATGTCTAATTTATATTGTTTTCCAGTAGCTGGCATAAATTGCCATAAACCACCAGCGCCTACTTTAGATTTTGCTTTTGGCTGTAAAGCCGATTCAACAATGGCTAAATATTTGATTTCTAATGGTAAATTGTATTTTGATAATTTTTCTTCGAATAATGGAAAATAATATTCTGCAATGGCCATTTGTCTTTCGAAACTTTTAGATCGGTTTTTTAAGAACGATTTGATTACGTTTTCCAATGCAGGATTGTATTCAATTACGAAAGGCGATTGCACATCTAATTTGTGTAAACGCTTTTTAAGTAATTCAGTATCTAAATCATACGACACTTTTTCATCGATATTCATGTTTTCAATATCGAAAAACATTTCGTTGGCTAAAGTCGCATCTGATAATTCTTTAGACCATCTTTGGTCGATACAAGCACTAGTTTCGTGGTTTTTGAAAGTCGCTTTCAGCGAATCTAAGTAGGATACTTTTGGGGTAAAAAGAGTGGGTTTGGTTTCTTGACTTTCTTGTGCAAACAATCCATTTGACAAGAAAAGACTAAAAGTTAGCAATACAAATTTCTTCATTCTCTATATGTTTTATCTCCAAAATTGAGGAGTATTTTATCTAAATCATTAATTTACAATTACTTGTAGAAACGCAAATATATTTTATTTATTGTAAAACGCCCAATTTTTAACGTTTAAATTTTTGTTTTAACGTTTTTTTTGGAAATTTGGTGGTAGTTTGGATTAAGAAAAATGTTACTAAAAAATTAATTTTTCGTTTTTATTTTTATAGTTTTTATTAATTCATCATGTGTAAATTCAAAATTTTGGTTTTTCCCGTTTCTATTATTTATTTTGACGATAATATTCTCAAAATTTGATCTATTTTTAATCAAGTCTTCTTTGTATAAACATGCGATATTCTTACTATATCGTTTTAGATTTATTGAATCTTGTTCTAACAAATCGCTATTTGTAATCTCAATTATATAGTCTTTTTTTACATTATCTGGTAAAACTTTTACTGGTCTAGCATCTATTTTTTCAGGATAATATAATTTTCCTATTTCTTGAATCCCTACATCACTAAAATCCTTAGAATCACCAAGTGTTTCAGTTTTATTTTTGGTGTTTTGACAAGAAAACGTAAAAATTAATATTATAATTAAAAAAAATCTTTTTGTAAAAATCATATCAATTAATCTAAAATAGCTGCAATTCCTGGTAATGTTCTTCCTTCTAACATTTCTAACATCGCGCCACCACCAGTAGAAACGTAACTCATTTTATCTTCTAAACCAAATTGTTTTACCGCCGCAACGCTATCACCACCACCCACTAAAGAGAAACATCCGTTTTTGGTAGATTCAGCAATAAAATCACCTAAAGTGATTGTTCCGTTAGCAAAAGCTGGTAATTCAAAAACCCCAATTGGTCCGTTCCATAAAATGGTTTTCGAGTTTAAAACCACTTCTTTTAATTGTTCTAATGTTTTCGGACCCGCATCTAAACCTTGCCATCCTGCAGGAATTTCAGCCACATTTACAACTTGCGTATTGGCGTCATTTGAAAACGCGTCGGCAGCTACCACATCAATTGGTAAGTGAATTTTCACGCCTTTTTCTGTCGCTTGTTTCATGATGTCTAAAGCCAATTCCATTTTGTCGTCTTCACAAATAGAATTTCCGATGTTTCCACCCATCGCTTTGATGAAGGTAAACGTCATTCCACCACCAATAATCATGTGATCCACTTTATCTAAAATATTTTCAATAATCGTAATTTTAGAAGAAACTTTACTTCCTCCAAGTATTGCTGTTACAGGTTTTTCTGAGTTTTTTAATACTTTATTGATACTTTCAATTTCTTTCGCTAATAAAGCTCCGAAACATTTATCATTTGGGAATTCGTTTGCAATAATTGTAGTTGAAGCGTGTGCTCTGTGCGCCGTTCCGAAAGCATCGTTCACATACACATCACCTAAACTTGCTAATTCTTTTGAGAAACCAACATCTCCAGCTTCTTCTTCGGCATAAAAACGTAAATTTTCTAATAATAAAATCTCACCATTTTGTAAATCAGCAGCTGCTTGCGTTGCGATTTCTCCTCTACAATCCGAAGCAAATTTTACTTTTTTACCTAAAACTTCTTCCACTTTAGAAACAATATGTTGTAAAGAATATTTGTCTTCTTTTCCTTTTGGTCTTCCTAAATGCGACATTAAAATTACCGAACCACCATCGTTTAAAATTTTATCAATTGTTGGTTTTGCAGCTTCAATTCGGTTCGCATCCGTAACTTTAAAATTTTCATCTAAAGGCACATTAAAATCTACACGGATTAAAGCTTTTTTGTGGTTAAAATTGATGTCGAAAATAGTTTTCATAGGAATTTGTTGTTTATTGTTTTTATACTAAGAGAATTGCAAATATAAAAGTTTGATTTTAAACCAAGATAAAAATCTCTTATATTTGCTCATGCTTTTTAAAGATATCCTTGGTCAAGACCACATTAAAAACTATTTAATTACTACTGCCAACGCAGGAAGAATTCCACATGCCCAATTGTTTGTTGGTCCAGAAGGTTCCGGAACGTTGCCTATGGCGATTGCTTATGCACAATATATTTTGTGTAGCAATGTAGATGGCGAAAACAATACTGGAAAATCAGCTTGTAATTTAAAATTTGACAATTATTCGCATCCCGATATGCATTTTGTGTACCCGATTACGGCGACCGATGATGTCAAAGGTGATAATGTTGTTAGTACAAATTTCTTGGAACAATGGAGAAGTTTTTTAAAAGAAAATCCGTATGCGAGTTTATTTGATTGGTATAAAAAGTTAGAAATTCCTAAAAAACAAGGGATTATTAGTGTTAAAGAATCAGCGGCGATAAATAAAAATTTATCCTTGAAAGCCTACGAAGGCGGTTACAAAGTAATGATCATTTGGATGGCTGATAAAATGAGAGTTGACGCGGCTAATAAATTATTGAAATTATTAGAAGAACCGCCAGAGAAAACGGTTTTCATTTTAATTTCTGAAAGTATTGACGATTTGCTACAAACGATTATTTCTCGTTGTCAAGTTGTTGATTTCTTAGCGTTGCCAGAACAAGTGATTACTGAAAAATTAATTTCGAAACATCAAGTTGATGCGAATTTAGCTAAAAAAATCGCACATCAGAGTGAAGGAAACTATAATAAAGCCTTGCATTTGTTACACAAAGACGATGATGACAGCGTTTTTGAAGAATGGTTTATCAACTGGGTTCGAGCAGCCTTTAAAGCGAAAGGAAACGCGAGTGTAATTGCCGATTTAATTTCTTGGAGCACCACAATTGCCAAAGAAGGAAGAGAAACACAAAAGAATTTTTTACAATTTTGTATTCAGTTTTTCCGTCAAGCGTTGTTGTTGAATTATCAAACTAAAGATTTGGTGTATTTAGAACCGAATTTTGAGAATTTTAAATTAGAAAAATTTGCGCCTTTTATTCATGGAAATAACATTGTTGATATTTTTAAAGAATTAGAAGACGCCATTTATCATATCGAAAGAAACGGAAATAGTAATGTGATTTTAACCGATTTATCGATTAAGTTAACGAGATTGTTGCATAAAAAAGAAGTATAAATTTACGAATTGAGATTTACGATTTACGAAAAAAAGATTGGCCACCAATTCACGAATTTTTTATTTTGTGAATATTAAAAATTTAATTCGAATTAATTATCGACAAAGTCGATTTTAAATTAACATTAAAGATTTTTTAATTCGTGAATTCGTGGCAAAACTTAAATATCAAAATAAAATATAAACCAACCAAAAAACCATAAACTATGAATGCATTTGCCCTTATTTTACTAGCTTTTTTAGCCATTACATTTTTACAATCGGGATACGATAAAATTGCCGATTGGAACGGAAATGTGAGTTGGTTAAAAGGACATTTTTCTCAAACTTTCTTAAAAAATCAAGTGCCTTTTGCTTTATTAACCGTTTTAGCTTTAGAAATTGTAGCTGGAGTTTTAGCGATAATGGGAATCGCTGAAAACGTGATGAGTGGTGCAACGATTATTGGTGATTATGCTTGTATCGTTTCTTGTGTGACGTTATTGCTATTACTTTTCGGACAACGAATTGCGAAAGATTATGATGGTGCGAGAACTATTGTGATTTATTTAATTCCAGCGTTGATTGGCGTGTATTGGTTGTAGAAAGATTTACGAATAAAATAAAGCTCGGGTTTTGAATCCGAGCTTTATTTTTTATTCCAATCCCACTTTAAACAAACGCAACTCTTCCCAAGAGAAAGCATCACCGTGTTTTTCTTTTAAAATACCTAAACCTTCGCCATTATAATCTTTGAAAACTTCCTGCAAAGCGGCAATTTTTTCATCGGACATAATATCCGAAATCGTTAAGGCTTCCATTTGAATCAGTTTGGTAAAGTGTGAGTATATGGAACCAACTGTTAATTTACGTTTGGCTGCGATTTCTTCAATAGTTAAATTTTCTTTCCAAAGATCTAAAGTGATTTCAATCGTTGATTTTTTAGGTTCTGTTGATTTGGCTTTTTTGGCTTTCGTTTTCTTACTAAACGTTTCCGAATGATCTTTCTCTACAAAACCATCAATTTGCTTGAATTTTTCAGACAACGAACCAATTTTATTGATTTTATAATACTTCATTTCGTCAGAAGACATGGTTTTTTTATTGAATTCAATTCCGTTGACTAAATTTTTAATCAACAACATCGATTTTTTCAATTGCAAAACCGTTTTCACTTGGATTTCTTCCAATTCTAAAAGTTCGTCGTGGAACGTTTTAACTTTTTTTAAATTACTGACTTCTGCGATTTTTAGCAATAAATCGGTTACCTGATAATCTAAAGTTTTGAAATAATAGTGGTAAGCCGCTTCACATCGTTCGGCTAAAAACGGGATATCAATAGTTTCTTGATAGCAAATTTTCTGAATTTGATTGATGAATTTCTGTGAAGTATCAAACAAAGCAGCGACAATACTTTCGTTTTGTTGTGCCCAAATTTTGTATTTCGATTTGGTAGAATTTCCCACTTCGTTATTATACGAAAACAAATGATTGCGCCATTCTTGTGCCAATTGTCTGAAATCAAAACTCTTACATAATTCTAAACGTAAAAAATGTTTGGTTTCAACTGCTAAAGATTGTTCTAAAATGGTTTCATCCGCTTTGTTATTAGCATAATTTAGTACTTCTGTATCCGAAGAAATCCCGTTTAACTGTATCGGAGAAAGCAAAATTAAGCCTTTTAAAGAACGAAGTCGGGATAAAGCAACGTACGCTTGTCCGGGCGCAAAAACACGCGAAACATCTAACGCAGCGTTGTCAAAAGTTAAACCTTGACTTTTATGCACGGTAATCGCCCAAGCTAATTTTAACGGATAATGACTAAAAGTCCCTACAACAGTTTCTTCAATCTCTTTAGTATCAGGATTTACCGTATATTTTATGTTTTCCCAAGTATATAAATCGACTTCAACCGTTTTGTTTTCTTCAGGAAAATTTACTAAAATTTCCTTTTCAGCTAATGAAGTAATTGTTCCGATTTTCCCATTGAAATAATTTTTCTCAAAAGAGGTGTCGTTTTTAATAAACATCACTTGCGCGCCCACTTTCAAATCCATTTTTGGCTCAATTGGATAAATTTTTTCTGGGAAATCTTCTACCAATTCTGGATAATAAGAAAACGTTTTGGTTTTTAATTCTGCTAAAGCTTCTTTGTTAATTTCTTCGGCTTTGGAGTTATGCGTCGTAACAATTATGCAACCGTTATGGTTTTTGATATTAAAATCGGGTTGCACATATTGGTTTAATACTTCTATATTTTCTTTAGTAATTTTATTATTTCGAAGATTGTTTAAAATAGAAATGAACGTTTCATCATCTTGTCGATAAATTTTATCTAATTCGATGTACAAAGGTGGATTCTGTCGAATAACTTGCGAATGAAAAAAGAACATACCTGTGTAATAGTTTTTCAATTCGTACCAATCTTCTTGCTTGATAACTGGTGGTAATTGTAGTAAATCTCCTATAAATAAAACTTGGACACCACCAAAAGGAGCGTCAATTCTACGAACCTTTTGCAACATAAAATCCATCGCATCCAATAAATCGGGGCGAAGCATTGAAACTTCATCAATGATTAACAATTCTAAATTTAAAAGCACTTGTTTTTTGGTGCTGTTCATTCTGAAATGTTTACTAATGGTACTTTTTGTTTCGAATTTATGTTGATTCGAGTTAATAACTTTATAATCAGGAATAAAGGCCGAAAAAGGCAATTGAAACATAGAATGAATTGTTACGCCTCCAGCATTTAGTGCGGCAATTCCAGTAGGAGCAACCACCACAGTGTTTTTGTGCGAAGTAGCAATAATTTCTTTAAGAAGGGTAGTTTTTCCTGTACCAGCTTTTCCTGTTAAGAAAACGGATTTATTGGTTTGGTTGATAAATTGAAGTGTGTATTGAGCGGCTTTTGATACTTGTTCCACGTGGCGAATAATTAAGATAAAAGGTTATAAATAAAGAGTTAAAGGTATTAAGTTCAACGTTGTCAAACAAAAATAAATTAAAAAAAATTCTGAAACAAGTTTAGAAATTCAAAATTGGCATTAGATAATCGGAAAAGAAAAATATCTCGTAAAAAAAAAGCCTTGATTTCTCAAGGCTTTCATATTATTTTTTTTCTTTTGAAGCTTTATATTCGTCATTTAAAAGTTTCAATAATTTATCTGTTAGATTATAAGAATCTTTAGCATAAATTACGTTTGGTGCAGCATCAGAAGTTGTAAAAATATAATCAAAACCTTCTTTTTTACCGTAAACTTCAATATATTTTTTTAAATCATTAACTAACGAATCTTTTAAAGCAGTACCTTGAGTTTCAATTTGAGCTAAAATTTGGTTTCTCTCTTGCATTAAAGTTTGTTCTCTTTGTTGTAATTCACCCGCTTTTTGTTGTGCCCAAGCTTGTCCATTGGCTTGTGCTGCTTTTTGGAAACTAGCCATTTCAGCTTGTAATTGTTTTCCTTTAGCTTCTAATGGACGACCTAATTCTTCTGTTTTAACTTTAAATTTTTCATTTTCGTCAGTAAATTTTTCATATTTATCTAACAAAACAGAAGTATCAATATAACCTGTTTTAAATTCATCTTTTTTTGCAGTTGCAGTTTCTTGGCAAGAAATCATTGCCATACCTAATACAGCTAATACTAATAATTTTTTCATTTTTCTTTTATTAATTTTTATTGAAATGAAATCCATGTGGAAATCGGGTTTTTAATTTTGGTAAAAATAATAGGTTTCTTTTTAATTTTTATTCTTTTTTGAAATTTTATTTAAAAACAGAAAAAAAGAGTCGAAAAATCTACTATAATGAAAACTTATTTACTTTAAAATTTTTCATAAATAAATCTTATTAAATTCGGTTTATTTAAACAATCCTTACATAAAACATCTTTTTTTGGTAATATCTTTCGATGTTTTTATAAGAAATCAGTCTTAAAATCGCCTTATTTTACGTTTTACTTGTTTTTTAGGATATAAATGTGTGAAGAAAACTCATTTTTGAACAAACCAGAAACATTTGAAACCAATCCGATTAAAAATCCTTTTACGAAACTCATTTTTCCGTTTTTGTATTTTTCTGATAAAAGCGACACATAAAAACTATCAAACCACATGGGTTTTACTTTTTTCAATTCTACATTTACATCTGAAAATAATTTTTTAATACTTGTTTTCGAGAAATGCCATAAATGTCGAGGCACATCATAAGCTGCCCAAAATTCTTTATAATATTTAGCATCATAAGATTTATAATTTGGTACGGCAATAATTATAGTTCCAGTTGGTTTTACAATTCTTTTTAAATTGGCGATATATTCTTCTAAATTAGGAACGTGTTCTAAAACGTGCCACATCGTAACCACATCAAAAGAATTTTCTGGTAAAGTAAAAATATCTTCTGTAAAAGTCACGCCTTTATTAATCGCAAGATTTTTTGCATCTGAATTGGGTTCAAAACCTAAAATATCCCAACCTTGATTTTTGGCTTCTACTAAAAAATCACCAGTTCCTGAACCAATATCTAAAAGTTTTCCTTTTTGATTTTGTTCGTTCGTAATTAAAGACACTTTTCCTTTAATCGCATTTCTTTTAACAAGATGATAAATTTTTTCAAACAACGTACGTTTTCCATCTGTGTGAGAAATATAATCTTCACTTTCGTAATACTTTGGCAAAACATCTAAAGATGGAGTAGGAGTTGTTTTTAATAAATCATATTCCTTATTATGTAACAAAGAAAAGGTTTCTTTGGAAACCGAATGATCTTTAACTAGTATGTATTGGTTTTCTTCTAAAAAATTCATTTTTATGTTTGGTCTTTATTTATAGGCTTTCACAAGGTTGTTTCACGTGGAACTTTTAAAGTACAAAGTATGATTTACGAAGTACAAAGTAAAACTTCTAACTTTCAACTTCTAACTTTCAACTTCGTATTTCGTACTTTGTTTTATCTTCCCATATGAATTAATAACACCGATATATCACTTGGAGAAACTCCGCTAATTCTTGATGCTTGTGCAATAGTTGTTGGACGTATTTTTGTTAGTTTTTGACGCGCTTCAATAGAAATCGCTTTTATTTTATCGAAATCATAATTATCAGGAATACGAACATCTTCTAGACGATTCACTTTATCAGCGTGTACTTTTTCTTTTTCGATATATCCAGAATATTTCACTTGAATTTCTGCTTGCTCGATAACTTCTTGATCTAAATTATTTTCAGTGATGTAATTCGTAACCGCTTCAAATTTTAAAATATCTTCTAAATCAATTTGTGGACGAGAAAACACTTTGAACATTTTATCTCCTTGCGTCATCGGACTAGAACCTTTAGCTTCTAAAATAGGATTTGCTACATCTGCACGTACACTTGTTTCTTTAAAGAAAGTTACAAATTTATCTGAAGCATCTTGTTTATATTCCATTCTTTTTAAACGATCTTCTTTTGCTAAACCAATGGCATAACCTTTTGGTGTCAAACGCAAATCGGCATTATCTTGTCGTAATAAAGTTCTGTATTCTGCACGAGAGGTAAACATACGATATGGTTCTTCTGTTCCTTTCGTAATTAAGTCGTCAATTAAAACTCCAATATAAGCTTCATCACGTTTTAAAATTAAAGGTTCTTTTTCTTGAACTTTTAACGCGGCATTTATTCCAGCCATTAAACCTTGAGAAGCGGCTTCTTCATAACCTGTAGTTCCATTAATTTGTCCTGCGAAATATAAACCGTTAATTAATTTCGTTTCCAAAGTATGTTTCAATTGCGTAGGAGGGAAGTAATCGTATTCGATAGCATAACCTGGACGGAAGAATTTTACTTTTTCAAAACCTTCAACCGAACGTAAGGCTTTAAATTGTACTTCTTCTGGAAGTGAAGTTGAAAATCCGTTTACATACACTTCACAAGTATGCCAACCTTCAGGCTCTACAAAAAGTTGATGGCGTTCTTTATCTGCAAAACGATTTATTTTATCTTCAATAGATGGACAATATCTTGGTCCGATTGATTTTATTCTTCCATTAAACATCGGGCTTCTATCAAAACCTTCACGCAATAAATCGTGAACCGTTTCTGAAGTATAGGTCATGTGACAAGAACGTTGCTCGGTTAAAGGTTTTGTAATGTCTGAATACGAAAATTTCGAAGGATTTACATCTCCAGGTTGTTCGATCATTTTAGAATAATCTAAAGAACGACCATCTACTCGAGGTGGTGTTCCGGTTTTCATTCTTCCAGATTCGAAACCCATTTTTAATAAATCTTCTGTAATTCCGAAAGAAGCACTTTCACCAGCACGCCCGCCACCAAATTGTTTGTCGCCGATATGAATTAATCCATTCAAAAAAGTTCCATTCGTTAACACAACCGTTTTAGCTTTAATCTCCAATCCAAGTGAAGTTTTAATTCCAACGATATCATTACCTTCTGATAAAATTCCAGAAACCATTTCTTGGTAAAAATCTAAATTCGGAGTCCCTTCTAACATCATTCTCCATTCTTCCGCAAAACGCATTCTGTCTGATTGACATCTTGGCGACCACATCGCAGGACCTTTTGAAAGATTCAACATCTTAAATTGAATCGCGGTCAAATCTGAAACAATTCCAGAATAACCACCCAAAGCATCAATTTCACGAACAATTTGTCCTTTTGCAATTCCTCCCATAGCAGGATTACACGACATTTGTGCAATGTTTTGAAGGTTCATGGTAACCAACAAGGTAGAGCAACCCATATTAGCAGCAGCAGCAGCAGCTTCACAACCAGCGTGACCAGCACCAACTACAATTACATCATATTTTTCTTGAAACATAATCTGTGTTCCACGTGAAACACGTGGTGTAAATTTTAAAAATTTTTTGTTCCACGTGGAACAAAAAATTAAAGTTATTATATTAAAGTTCCACGTGGAACAATTTTATTTTTTCATCTTCTTTCGAACGCATCAATAAAGCATCAGCATCCGATTTATCTTTGTAGCCACAATAATGCAAAACACCATGCGCTAAAACACGTTTTAATTCTTCCTCAAAAGGCACATTAAAATCGATTGCGTTATCTTTTACTCTTTCAATAGATACAAAAATATCACCACTAATAACATCACCTTCTGTGTAATCAAAACTAATAATATCTGTTAAAGTGTCGTGATTTAAATACTGAACGTTAATTTCATGCAAATAATCATCATCACAAAAGATATAAGAAATTTCACCTAAAATTTTATTCTCAGATTCTACAATAGTTTCAATCCAAGAAGCATAAACATCTTCTAGAGTTAAAACAAAATCTGATTCGTAATTGAAACTAATCATCGTGTTTTGAAATATTGTTGTACTTTGTTATTAAAATTCGGCTGCAAAGGTAGGCTTTGTCTGTTTAATATTTCAACACTTTTTAAATAATTTAATAGAGCAGGAGGCAAGGGCTTATTAGTGCCAAGGAAATCATTTTTGTTTGTGTTAGATTCTCTTTTAGTATCTTGTCCTTGCTGCTTCAACGCAGTTTCCAATTTTAATAATTCGTGATTAATTTGTAAGGCACGATTGATATTGTCTTGCGTTAATCCTTTATTAATTAATTGCTTTTCTAAATCCTTCATTTGTTTCACTGCATTCTGACCGTTACCACCCATTCCATTTTTTTCTAATTCCTTTTGTAAAGATTCTCGCAACTCTTGTTGTTCCTTAATAATTTCTAATAATTTACCAGCATCACCTTCACCGTCTTTACCTTCATTACCTTGGGAACCACCTTCACCTGCTTCACCAGGTTTCTTACTTTGACCAGGTTTTTTTCCTTGACCTTCCCCAGGTTTAGGCTTACCATCTTTCATTTTTTCACCTAAACCTTTTTGTTGAGAAATAATATCAGATAACTGTTTACCTTTACCTTGGCCGGGTTTTGGCTTACCACTTCCGCCAGAGGAAGACATACTCATGTTCATATCATTTTGAACGTTACTCAACATATCCGCTAATTTGTTTGCAGATGATAAAGTAAATTGTTGATGTGAAATTCCCTTAGCACGATTTGTAGAAACTAAATTCTCAATAGATTTATCTAAATTATAATGGATTTCTTCAACCTCTTTTAAAACCAAATCTGATAATTTAGGCTGACGCAAAGACAAGGCAAACAAGCTATCATCCACATGTTTGAATTGTGTTTTTAAATCTTGTTGGTTTTTTAATAATAAACTCACATTTGCTTTGGAGTTTGCAACCGATTTAAATTGCTTCATCAATTTCTCTTGATCAAAAGAAAAAGATAGTAAATTATCTAAGATTTGACGTAACACTTTAGCGTCTTCTTGATTGTCTTCCATTTCACCCGAGGACATAGATTCAGACATTTTCTGACTCATTTGTTTCATCTTTTGGGCAGCAGATTTCTGATTCTTTTTAGCTGATTTACTATCTTTTTTTTCTAAATTATCTTCTGCTTTTTGTTGTTCTTGATCTACATCTTTTTGATCACCTTTATCATTAGGAATATTCATTGGTGACTTTAATTCTTTATTTTCTTTTTCTAAAGCATCCAATTCTTTTTTTAAATCATCAAATTCTTTAGATAATTTTTCTTGCTCTTCTTTGGTTGGATTGTCTTTCTCTGCAAGCTTATCTTGTTTGTCTGCAAGCTTATCTAATTTATCAGCTAATTGTTCAGCCTTTTGTTCTACATAATAACGCTTAGTTAATTCCACCAATTGCTCTAAAGATTTTTGTTGAGCTTTAGCTTGTTGTTTTAATTTATCCACTTTATCGAACAATTCTTCCTTCTCTAATTTCTTAGTCAGCTCTTCTAATTCTTTCAAAAGTTTTTCGTTTTTAGCCGCTTCTTTTTCGTTTTTTTCTAAACGATTTAAAAGCTCTTGCTTCATTTCGTCTTTTTGTTCTGGTTTAAATTGCACCAGATTTTCCTTCATCTTTTCAGAAAACTCTTTCATCATTTCGTCTTGTTGCTTCTGACGATTGATAAAATCTTGAATCTTCTTTTGGTCTTTATAATCTAAATTATCTTTTTGCTTATCGAGTTTCTTTAATTTCTCCAATTCATCAAACTGCTTGTCTTGATTGTCCAATGCTTTTTGCAAGCTATTAATGTTTGATTGCTGTTCTTGTAACGATTTTTGTTCTTTTTGATCTTGAGTTAACTCAGAATGAGAAAAAACAGAAGATTTAGATGATTTAAAACCATTAACTACATCATTATCAAACACTTCAAAGAAATAATCGTAATTTATACCAGGTTGTAACGCAATTCCATCAGGAAATGAATACACAAATTGGTCAACCACTTTACTTTTTAAAACTAAACCTTTTCTATACACCACATTTGGTTTGTTTCTATCGTAATACACAACTTGCAATTTCGACAAACCATAATCATCCGAAACTTGGCCGATAATTACTTTTTGTTTTAATTTTAAACTATCTGGAGTTTCCGTTGCAGAAATACTTGGAAACTGATCTTTTAAAATCGTAAGTTTATATTGCAAATTTTCGTGGTTTTTCAATTCTTTGTTTGAAATGGAGATTTGATAATCGGTGTTATTCACAATTCGTTTCGACAAAGAAAATTGATTCTCGCTTTTCGAAAATGGAGTTGCCAAAGAATCTTTCTTGAATTTAACTTCTGTTGTTGCTAACGTATTTAGTTTCCAGGTTACGATGGTTCCTTCTGGAATTAGAGCATTTCCAGTTCCTTGAATTACTTCTGGTTTTTTTCCTAAATAAGAAGGAAAATGCAATTGCATCGTGAAAGAAGAAATCGTGGGAACATTTACCACATGCAACACATAATCGGCTGAAGTAATTTCATTGGATTTAAAATGGAAAGAAATGTCCTTTTGAACATTATCAAATTGGTACGTGAAATTTCCTGGAGAAGTATTTTCTAAAAAATATTCTTCATTATTGATAATTATCGAAGCATTTTCTGGAATAATTTTTCCAATCGTTTTTACAATCAATTTAAATGATTTGTTTTGTTCCACGTTTAAATTATTAGAAATAATCTCGAATTTAAAAGCAGCTGGTTTTTCGAAATTTTTATCGTACTGAACCACACGAGCAAAACTTTTAGAAATGACATCCGAATTTCCAGAAATATAAAAGAACAAAATAAACAACAACGGAATTAACGCAAATGGTAGATACTTTTTGTTTTTATTGAAATTAATCGCGTTAGAAAAAGGAATCGGTTGCAAACTATTTGCTTTTTGTTCGATTGAAGCTAAAACCAATTCGGTTGGAGTTGCTGTGTTGGCCAATTGTAAAAAGTTTAGCAATTTGTCTTTTACTTCGTCGAAATGTGTTCCGATAATTTTTGAAGCTTCGGTATAATCTAAACCTTTTTGAATTTTAAATAATTTGAAAAGTGGAAGAATTATAAATTTTGAAAGTAAAAAAACTTGCACCGCAATAAACAACCAAAACAAAATGGTTCGACCTTGAGTGGAAAACCAAAGGAAATATTCAATCAGAAAGGTGAAAATAAAATACAACAAACCAATCGCAATAAAAAGAATAATTCCTTTTATCAACTCATTCGTGTAAAACTTCTTAATAAAACCTTCCAGTTTATCGTAAATGATAGCTTTCTTTTCCAAAATTGTTAATCAATTGTTTATAACTGATAAAAGTACGATGTTTTTAGTAATTAGTCAATAGTAAAAAATTAATAGCTTCATAATATTGTTGATAAAGAATTAAAAACACAGATTTAAGAAATTTTAAAAATTTATATAATTTCTCAAATCTGTGATCAAAATAGTATCTTTGCCAAAAATTTATATTGATGAACAGACCAGTTAGAGTACGATTTGCTCCTAGTCCGACAGGACCCTTACATATTGGTGGTGTTAGAACCGCACTTTTCAATTATTTATTTGCTAAAAAACATGGCGGAACTTTTTATATTAGAATAGAAGATACCGATCAAACTCGTTTTGTAGCCGAAGCAGAAGATTATATTTTTGAAGCTTTAGAATGGTTAGGAATTGCTCCTGATGAAACCATTGGTAAAAATGAAAAATTCGGACCATATCGTCAATCGGATAGAAAACATATTTACAAACAATATGCAGATGAATTAATTCATTCAGGTTGGGCGTATTATGCGTTTGATTCTTCTGAAAAGTTGGATGAATTACGTAAACAAGCAGAAACTGATGGTAAAACTTTCATTTATAATCATACGGTTAGAGAAACTTTAGATACTTCATTAAATGTTTCACGTGAAATTGTAGAAGCTAGAATTGCCAACGGAGAACATTATGTAATCCGTTTTAAAACGCCAGTTAACGAAACCTTGCATTTACAGGATATCATTCGTGGTGAAGTCAATTTCGAAACGAGTTTATTAGATGATAAAGTTTTATTTAAGTCGGATGGTATGCCAACCTATCATTTAGCAAATATTGTGGATGATCATTTGATGGAAACTTCGCACGTTATTCGTGGTGAAGAATGGTTGCCATCGATGCCATTACATGTAATGTTATACAGAGCATTTGGTTGGGAAGCACCAGAATTTGCCCATTTACCTTTGATTTTAAAACCAGTTGGTAACGGAAAATTAAGCAAGCGTGATGGTGATAAATTAGGTTTCCCGGTATTTCCTTTACAATGGACAACAGCTGAAGGAACTTCGAAAGGTTATAAAGAAGCTGGATTTTTTCCAGAAGCAGTAATTAACTTCTTGGCTTTATTAGGTTGGAATGACGGAACAGAACAAGAGATATTTAGTTTAGCAGAATTAGTTGAAAAGTTCGATTTAAAACGTATTCATAAATCGGGTGCGAAGTTTGATCCAGAGAAAAACAAATGGTTCAATCATAAATATTTACAGAAGCAAACGGATGAAAGTTTAGCTGAAGCGTTTAAAGTTATCTTAGAAGAAAAAGGAATTTCGACTGCTTTAGATATTACAAAAGTGGTTTCCTTAGTAAAAGAACGTGCGAATTTCGTAACAGAATTATGGGATTTATCCGATTACTTTTTTGAAGCGCCAACATCTTACGATGAAAAAGCAGCTAAAAATTGGAAAGAAGAAACTCCAGAATTAATGAAACAAGTTTCTGAAGTTATAAATTCAATAGAAAATTTCACTTCATTAAACATTGAAACCCTTTTAAAAGACTGGATGACTACAAACGAAATTGGAATGGGTAAAGTAATGCAACCGCTACGATTGAGTTTAGTAGGCGCTTTAAAAGGGCCACATTTGTTTGATATCATTGAAATGATTGGCAAAGCTGAAACGGTTAGCAGAATAGAAAAAGCGATTCATACTTTATAAAAAAAAGCCCTGAAATTTTCAGGGCTTTTTTTATACTTATTATTCTGTTACAAATAAATCGTTAATTGACCACTTGCCATTCCGATATTACCTTTGAATTTTTCACCAATATTAGGTACTTTTTCGTTGCTATTTAAACTATTAAAAAAGTTATTCACTCCGTATTGATACCCTAAACGCAATCTGAAATTTTTAACTCCAACGTTGATTCCTGCGTAAATATTAGCGTTAATTTTAGTTACATCTACAATATCTTTTGCAGTTAACAAAGGTTGATCTACTAAAAAGTTATTTTCTTGATCTTTATCAATAACCAATTTATCGTTGATTTGAAGAACAGGACCAAATTCAATATTAAAGTGATTTTGACTAATGACATAACCTGGCATAATATAAATTTGAACAGCCGATAATTTATAATTCGTATCTACAACAGAAACTACTTTTCTGGTTTGAACAGAGAAATTACTATCGGTAAAAAACATACCAAAACTCATTTGCCAATCGTTATAAAAATTTCCACGAACGTGAAATCCACCTGTCCAACCTTGTTGAGGCGTCACATTAAAATTATCTGTGAAAATACTCATTTGAGTTAAACCACCACTAATACCAATTCGATTACTGTCTTTATGACCTCTTTGAGCCATTGCAACAATTGAAAATAAGGCACATACTACAATTAAAACTTTTTTCATTACTATAAATTAAGCAGCAAAAGTAGCATAATTATTTAATAATATTAGGAAAAATTACCTTAGCCAAAAATTCACGATTTTTAATTTAAAAATTAGTCGACTTGTAGATAATAATTAAATAAATCGCGACTAAAATTTATTTACAATTTTATTAAACTGTAAAAATTGTAACTTTTATCAGAAACAAACGTATAACAAGTATAACTAAAAAATTAATCAACTATGTCACCATTTTTAATCATTATCCTAGTCTTTGGACTATTTATTTTCTTGAGTTCTTTTTTTACTGTCAAACAACAAACCGCTGTAGTAATTGAGCGTTTTGGGAAGTTTACCAGCATTAGAAGTTCGGGTTTACAACTAAAAATTCCGGTTATTGACAGAATTGCTGGAAGAGTAAACTTAAGAATTCAGCAATTAGATGTTATTATTGAAACGAAAACCAAAGACAACGTTTTTATTAAAATGAAAGTTTCGGTTCAATTTAATGTCATTCAAACTAAAGTGTACGAAGCCTTTTATAAATTAGAATACCCACATGATCAAATTACAGCTTATGTATTTGATGTCGTTCGAGCAGAAGTTCCAAAATTGATTTTAGATGATGTATTTTTAAGAAAAGACGATATTGCTATAGCAGTTAAAAGAGAATTGAACGAATCGATGACCACTTATGGTTATGACATTATCAATACTTTAGTAACAGATATTGATCCAGATATTCAAGTAAAAAATGCTATGAACAGAATTAATGCTGCGGATAGAGAAAAAACAGCGGCAGAATTTGAATCAGAAGCACAACGTATCAGAATTGTTGCAAAAGCCAAAGCAGAAGCAGAAAGTAAAAAATTACAAGGTCAAGGTATAGCAGATCAAAGACGTGAAATTGCACGTGGATTAGTAGAAAGTGTAGAAGTTTTAAACAATGTAGGAATTAATTCTCAGGAAGCTTCAGCTTTAATTGTTGTGACTCAACATTATGATACCTTACAAGCGATTGGTGCTGATACGAATAGTAATTTAATTTTATTACCAAATTCGCCACAAGCAGGAAGTGATATGTTAAATAATATGGTAGCTAGTTTTACGGCCAGTAACCAAATTGGTGAAACCATAAAAAACCAACCGAAACGTCCTAAGAAAAAAGATGATCATACTTCTACTGATTATAATCCATCAGATACAACACAATAAATATAAAACGTTTTCATAACAAAAAAGAGGCTTAATTGCCTCTTTTTCTATTTAAATACCAGTTAATTCCATACGGAATGAGCATTTTTAAAAGCGTTCCAAATGTTCCTGAAAACACTTTTTGGTACACATTGCCTAATAACGTAGCTGTTTTAGAAGGCAAAATACTTTCTTTTGTTTTATCAATACTTAAAAGCATTTTCTGATAATAAATTTCTTTTTCTACTTTAAGAATTTCTAAATCTCGTTCAATCTCAGCGTATGAGGAATATTTTTTCTTCTCCATAATTTAATCGTTAAAAAATATTTCTGAGAATTTTTCTAAAATGGTTCCTTCTACAATTTTATCTTTTACTAAAAATAAAAGTAAAGCTAAGATTAAATATACACCAGCGACAGCTAAAAAACCTAATGGATAACTATCCCATAACTTTCCTAAAGTTAACGCTGCTGCTACAGAAACAAAAAGTAAAACAATTGAAAGACAAATGGTGATTAAAAAAAACTTCAGCATCAAAGTAGTAGATTTCATAGCTACTTTAAAACCCCAAAGTTTATAGTACGCGATGCTACTGTCCAAATATGCTTTGGCGTTCTCTTGAATTGCTTCTGTGTTTTCTTTTAAATCTTCAAAAGCCATTATTTTTGAAGTTTAGCGTTTTGTTGTTTTAATTCCGCTAATTTTTGTTCTAGAAACGAAATTGCTTCTTCCGCTTTATAACTTGAATTAGAAAGTAAGTTTTCTACAGAATCTTTTAAATTTTCTTTAGAACCAGAAAGTTTGGCTCTGATGTCTTCTTCGTAATCTGCTAATTTATTGTTTACATCAATTTTCCAATCGTCAAAATTATTTTTAATTTTTGCTCTAGTTTTTGAACCTTTATCTGGAGCAAATAAAATTCCAACTCCAACACCTATTGCTGCACCAAGTAAAAGTGCTAATGCATTATTTCCATTACTGTTTGCCATAATTATTTTTTTTAATAATTATAAAGTTACAAAATTTGTTTTGATGTTGTGTTAAATAGTCGTTAAACCTTAAAACCTTAATTTTTGAGTAAAATTTAATTAAAAATGTAAATAAAGCGATTTAAGAAAACTTCTTGTATTAATATATAAAAACACTTTAAGTAAAATTATTTTTTACTTAAAATTGATTTATGAAAGTCACTTTTTTAAGATTTTATTTATATAAATAGTTTTTTTAATAAATTTTATAAATAATAAATAAATCTGATTAAAAATAAAAATAAAAAAGATTATGATTATGTGATTTCTCACTTCGTTCGAAATAACAAAAAATAAAAAAACCTGCAAGAAAAAATCTTACAGGTTAGAAATATAAATTTAGATTCTGAAACAAGTTCAGAATGACAAACGAATTTTTACTGTTCTGAAACTTTTGCCCAAGTATCTCGAAGTCCAACCGTTTTGTTAAAAACTAGTTTTTCTGCCGAAGAATCTCTATCCACACAAAAATAGCCTAAACGTTGAAATTGGAAATGATCTAATTCTTTAGCAGTTTGCAAACTTGGTTCTACATAACCTGTAATCACTTTTAAAGATTCAGGGTTAATGTATTCTTTAAAGTCTACCTCTTTATTTCCATCTGGATTTTCGTGCGTAAAAAGTCGGTCGTATATTCTAACTTCAGCTTCTTTAGCATGTGCGATAGAAACCCAATGAATCACACCTTTAACTTTTCTGTTACTTGCCTCTGTTCCGCTACCCGACTTAGAATCAACATCATACGTACAATGAATTTCAGTAATATTTCCATCTGCATCTTTAACAACTGATTCTCCTTTAATGATGTAGGCATTTTTCAAACGTACTTCTGTACCTAAAGTCAAACGGAAAAATTTCTTGTGTGCTTCTTCTTGAAAATCTTCTCTTTCTATATATAATTCCTTAGAAAAAGGCACTTCTCTGTAAGTCATCACTTCTTCTTCTGGATTATTTTCGGCAGTTAACCATTCTTCTTTCCCTTCAGGATAATTAGTAATTACCAATTTAATCGGATTTAAAACCGCCATAACACGTGGTGCCACTTTATTTAAATCTTCACGAATACAGAAATCTAACAACGAAACATCAATTAAGTTGGTACGTTTTGCAATACCAATCGTGTTGGCAAAATTACGAATTGCTGTGGCAGTAATACCTCTTCTTCTCATTCCAGAAATCGTACTCATACGAGGATCATCCCAACCTGTAACATACTTTTCTTCAACCAATTGCAACAATTTACGTTTAGAAACTACAGTATGAGATAAATTTCTACGTGCGAATTCTCTCTGTTTTGGTCTTACTTTAGTTTCATCATAAATTTGATTTAAAAACCAATCGTATAATTCTCTATGAGGTAAAAATTCAAGTGTACAAAATGAATGTGAAATTTGTTCTAAATAATCACTTTCACCATGTGCCCAATCGTACATTGGATAAATACACCAATCATTTCCTGTACGGTGATGATGTGCGTGCATGATACGATAAATGATAGGATCACGCATTAACATATTGTTCGCATTCATAGAAATTTTAGCACGTAAAACATGAGTTCCTTTTTCGAATTCTCCGTTTTTCATACGTGTAAAAAGGTCCAAATTCTCTTCAATAGAACGATTTCTGTATGGAGAATCTGTTCCTGGAGTAGTTGGTGTTCCTTTTTGGATGGCCATATCTTCAGAAGACTGACTGTCCACATACGCTTTATCTTTTTTGATTAATTCCACAGCCCAATCGTATAATTGTTGGAAATAATCGGATGCATAACATTCTTTATCCCATGAATACCCTAGCCATTCTACATCTTTTTTAATGGCATCCACAAATTCTTGCTCTTCTTTTGAAGGATTTGTATCATCAAAACGTAAATTAACTGGCGCTTTATAATCGATACCTAAACCAAAATTAAGGCAAATCGCGCTAGCATGACCTACGTGTAAATACCCATTTGGTTCTGGTGGAAAACGAAAACGTAATTTATCTTGAGGTAAACCGTTTTTCAAATCGTCTTCTATAATTTGTTCTATAAAATTTAAAGATTTTTCTTCTGTAGACATAATAATTTTCTATGTTTTGACAAAGATAGAAAATGTTTCAAGTTTAAGGTTTAAAGTTGTTTAAAAAGTTGAAAAAACTAACTAACTTTGAACTTCAAACTTCAAACAAAAACTATATGGGAATTATAAAATTAACTAATATTCGAACCTTTTCCTTTCATGGATGCTTAGAAGAAGAAGCTAAAATTGGAAGTAATTACCGTGTAGATTTAAAAATAAAAACGAATCTAAAACCATCAGCAAAAACAGATGAATTAACCGATACGGTAGATTATGTTGATTTGAATCGAATTGTAGTAGAAGAAATGGCTATTAGAGCTAAACTTTTAGAACATGTGGCCCAAAGAATTATCGACAGAGTGTTGCAAGAATTGCAAATGGTACTAAAAATTGAAGTGGAAGTCACAAAATTGAATCCGCCAATAGGTGGTGATGTTGAAGGAGTTACGATTATTATGAAGAAAAAACGTTAATATTTATTAATTGCAAAGGATAAATAAAAAGAGATAAATAAATAGAAAATTAAAAATATTTTAAAAACTTTTGCCTTTTAACTTTTGCCTTTTAACTTTTTTCTTATATTTGCACCCTAATACAATGGCGTCTTGGCCGAGCGGCTAGGCACCGGTCTGCAAAACCGTCTACCCCGGTTCGAATCCGGGAGATGCCTCAGAAAACCTTCAATGAAAATTGAGGGTTTTTTTTATGTGGTTACACAAAGTTACAGAGAGATGACACTGAGATTCACGAAGTTTTATACACAGATTTCACAAATTATTAAAAGTAAAATTTGTCATACTTAAAGAATCTTTATTATCTTAAAATTGAATTAATAAAAAACCCTTCAAGAATTTAAAACTCTTGAAGGGTTAAATAAATAATAGTGTAATTTATTCACCAACATTTTCAATACCTAATTTGTTTTCTACAATTTCTTTACCTTTTGGGAAAAAGCCTTGAAGGATTAAAAAAGCTCCAAAAATTAAAATTACAATACTGATAATTCTTTTAATTTTATAAATATTAGTTGGCGTTAATTTATGCTTTAATTGTTTAGCAACTAGTATTTTAAACACATCAATAGCTAAATAAAAAAATAAAGTTGAAGCAAAAAAAGTAAAAATTCGTAAAGGCTTCATTTCTAATTGAGGACCTTGTGTGATGATAACCATCATCCAAAATCCAAGAATTCCAATATTGATTACGTTTAAAAAAAAGCCTTTGAAAAATAAGCCTAAATAATTATTTTTCTTAATATCTTCCTCATCATCTACATCAATTTTTTCATTGAATTTTTTCTTTAAAGAAATGTAAGAAACAATTCCATAAGTAGACATGATCAAACCTCCAATAATAAAAATAACTGGATTATCTTTTAATTGTGCTAATAGTTGATTGGTAGCAAAATAAGCAATTAAAATAAAAATTAAATCACTAAAAACAATTCCTAAATCAAAAATAAACGCTGCTTTAAAACCTTTGGTAATACTAGTTTCTAATAACAGAAAAAAACCAGGACCAATAGAAATAGCTAATAAAAATGCCCAAGGAATGGCTAATAAAATATCGTGAATCATTTAAAAGTACGAAGTTTGAAATTTGAAATACGAAGTTAATAAAAATTAAACAAAAAAACCCACAAGATTCAACTTATGGGTTTTGTTCATAAAAAATTATATTTTATTTCGCTTGAATAATTTTTCCACCAGCTACAGTTTTTTGGTTAATTTGCTTAGGCTTTCCGAAAATTGTAATGGTTCCTCCAGCTCTTGTTTTGGCTTCTACTAAATCAGTAGCGTATACATTGGCCAAACCTCCAGCGTTTACAGTTACTACAGTTTGTTGGGTGATACAATATTCCCCATCGTATTTGGCTCCAGAATTAGATAAAACATCCTGATTTTTTACTGTTCCTTTTACGGTAACAATACTTCCTGCACCACAACGAACTGTTAACCTATCTGCGTTTAAATTTTTTAAAACCACCTCAGAGCCTTCTTTAGTAATAATATCGAAACCAATGGCTTTAATTTCCTTCTCAGAGGATATTCTACTACCTTCATTTGCTTCTACCGCATCTAATTTTTTAAAATAAACAGTGGCTGAAATATCATCTCCTTTTAATATTTTTCCTAAAGGTAAACGAATTTTTAATTCACCATTATTATTCACTAATTCCACTTCTTCCGAATTCGTACCTTGTAAAATCACTTTATTTTCTGTTCCAGGAAGTAATAATACATCAATTTTATCAAAAGACGTGACTTTATTGAAATCGCCTACATTTTTCTCGGTTTGAGCAAAAGCTATAGAGCTTAAGAATAATATGGAATAAATGATTTTTTTCATGATTAATATTTTTTTATACCTACAAGGTTTTAAAAACCTTGCAGGAAAACTGATTACTGAATACTGAGACTGAACACTATTTATTTTCTCTCACAAAATGAAAATCTAATTGTTTCTTCACTAAATCGGCGTTCTTTACTTTAACGTAAACTTCGTCTCCTAATTGTATTAAATTTTTAGAAACTTCTCCAACTAAAGCATATTGTTTATCATCAAACGTATAATAATCGTCTTTAATTTCTCTGATACGAACCATTCCTTCACATTTGTTTTCGATAATTTCTACATAAATTCCCCATTCGGTTACACCAGAAACTACACCTAAAAACTCTTGATCTTTATGGTCTTGCATGTATTTCACTTGCATGTATTTGATAGAATCACGTTCGGCTTTAGCGGCTAAATTTTCTCTATCTGATGAATGGATACATTTTTCTTCAAACACTTCTTCACTTACACTTTTGCCACCATCTAAATAAAATTGTAGCAAACGGTGTGCCATAACATCTGGATAACGACGAATTGGCGAGGTAAAATGCGAATAATAATCAAAGGCTAATCCGTAATGACCAATATTATGGGTAGAATATGCTGCTTTACTCATACAACGAATCGTAAGTGTATCGACCATATTTTGTTCTTTTTTTCCTTGTACGTCTTCTAATAATCTATTTAAAGAAGTAGAAATATCTTGTTTCGATTTTAAATTTAAGTTGTAACCAAACTTAGAAATCACATTTTGTAATCCAAATAATTTATCTTCATTCGGTTCATCGTGAATTCTGTATACAAATGTTTTCTTTTGTTTTCCGATGAATTCTGCCACTTTTCTATTCGCTAATAACATGAATTCTTCAATCAAATGATTGGCATCTTTACTTTGTTTGAAATATACACCAACCGGTTCTGCATGTTCATTTAAATTGAATTTCACTTCAACTTTATCGAAAGAAATCGCACCCGCATTCATTCTTTTTCTACGAAGAATTTTGGCTAATTCATCCATTTTTAATGTCGCTTCCACAATTGGTTTTGGTGCGTGATATTGTTCTCCAGTTAAAGAAATATGCGCTGGAATGATATCAGATTTCGTTTCAATAATTTCTTGTGCTTCTTCATAAGCAAAACGTTGATCCGAATAAATTACGGTTCTTCCAAACCAGGAATCAATTACTTCCGCTTTGTTATTCAATTGGAAAATGGCAGAAAACGTATATTTTTCTTCATGAGGTCGTAAAGAACAAGCAAAATTAGATAATACTTCTGGCAACATAGGAACAACACGGTCCACTAAATACACAGAAGTAGCTCTGTCGTAAGCTTCTTCATCCAAAATAGTACCTTCTTGAAGGTAATGCGACACATCGGCAATATGCACACCAATTTCATAATTTCCGTTTGGTAATACTTGAAACGATAACGCATCGTCAAAATCTTTCGCATCTTTTGGATCAATAGTAAAGGTTAAGATATTTCGCATATCTCTACGTTTCGCAATTTCTTCTTCTGTGATAGAAGTATCGATTTGATTGGCATACGCTTCTACTTCAACTGGGAAATCATAAGGTAATCCATATTCTGCTAAAATCGCATGAATTTCTGTATCATGTTCACCTGGTTTTCCTAAAACTTTAATAACTTTTCCAAAAGGAGAATCGGCTTTTTTAGGCCAATCGACCATCGAAACCAAAACTACATCACCATGTTCTGCTCCACCAATTTCATTTTTTGGAATAAAAATATCAGTATACATTTTAGCATTAGTAGTAGTCACAAATCCGAAATTCTTCTGAATGTCAATTACTCCAACAAATTCCGTTTTCGCTCTTTCTAAAATTTCTAAAACTTCGGCTTCTGGTTTACGAGAACTTCTTCTATTATAAATATAACATTTGACTTTATCACCATCTAAAGCATGATTTAAATTGATAAACGGAATATACACATCATCTTCCAATTCCGGACAAACAAAATATCCCGATTTACGAGAAGTCATGTCAACCGTACCTTCATAATATTCTGCTTTGGAAACAATTTTAAATTTACCACGTTCGGTTTCTTCAATTTTTCCTGCTTTTTTTAAAATACCTAATTCTTTGATAATTTCATTTCTACTTTGTGTATCGTTAACTTCAATTATCGCAGCAATTTGTTTGTAGTTAAAAGCTTTAGTAGGTTCTTTCGATAGTATTTTATATACGTGAGCCGAAAAATCTTTGGCTTTTTTAGTCATTTTTCTAAAATTCTTTTTCATATATCTTCATTAATCTTTTCTAATATCGATAAAAGTACAAAGAAGAAATTAGAATTCAGAAAATAGCATTCAGATTTAATAAAATATTAATTTTTCAAAACTTGAAAGTTTTCAACATATATTAAAAACAACAAAAAAAGATTTTATTTAAATTTAAATTATTGATGGTTATTATAGCGTGTTAATATGTACGATAAATTTTTTTTCAAATGTTGTTTTTTAAACTTATTTATAGTTATACAAAATAGTTAACAATGTTAATTTAATGTAAAGTGTTCATTTTCAATTTGATTAAATTTTAAATTAAAATCTTATTAACAACTGTTAAAATCTAATAACAGTTATCTTTTGTATAAAACTAAGTTTCTAAAATTTGTTAATAACCATGTAAAAACTATTGATAAAAAAACAATAAACTCTAATAACTAAATTAGGATTTAAAGTTTGAGATTTTGATTACAATTTTTATTCAGACAACCAAAAAAAAGTTTTTATTTTCTTTCTTTAGTTATTAACATGTTTTGTTAAATTAAGTTTAACTGATTATCAAGCAATTGCGATTTTATATTAACAATGCACTTTTTTTGTTAAAATTTCTCAGAATTCTTACTTTAATGCTACTTTAATAATAATTACAAATTTACTTCTTGATACAGAGGATATTGATTATTTTTGTCAAACTTTATTAACTACACAACACACAATTATGACAATCTCAATTGGTAATGACCACGCGGGTCCAGACTACAAAAAAGCAATAATCCAATATTTAGAAAATAACAGTCACGAAGTTATTAACCATGGAACAGACACTTTTGAAAGTGTAGATTATCCTGATTTCGGACATGCAGTTGCCTATGATGTAGAAAGTAAAAAAGCACATTTAGGAATTGTAATTTGTGGTTCTGGAAATGGAATTGCAATGTCGGCTAACAAGCACCAAGATATTCGCGCCGCTTTATGTTGGACGAAAGAAATTGCAGAATTAGCCCGTCAGCATAATGATGCAAATGTAATTTCAATTCCAGCGCGTTATACTTCTATTCAACAAGCTGTTGAAATGGTTCATACTTTTTTAAACACCGAATTTGAAGGCGGAAGACACGCTAATAGAGTGCATAAAATTGCTTGTAAATAAATTATAATAGAAATTTCGCTCATTAATTATGATGGGCGAAATTTTAGATTACCGGCAACTGCAATTTTTTTCTAATAGAATAAATTCGAATGGCAGCTGTAATTAACACACAAACAATCATACTGACTTCGTGATTGATTTTAAAAAAATGCAGCGCTAAATACAAAGCTCCTCCAATTAAACAAGCTGTAGCATAAAGTTCGCCAGGTTTTAATAAATTGGGTACCGAATTGCATAAAATATCAGCTAATAAACCACCAAAAGTTGCCGTTATAACACCCATTATTAAAGCATATCCTTCCCCAATTCCAGCCTGAAGTGCAATTTGTAAACCTACAATGGTAAAAAAACCAATTCCAAAAGCATCGGTTATAAAAAGTAATTTTTTAATCACTTTGAAATTTAACTTGAAGAAAAAAGTAAGTATGGTTGCTACTAAAACTATAATAATTGCAAAATTATCATTGATCCAACTTACTGGTCGAATGCCAATTAATAAATCGCGCGTAGTTCCACCACCATAAGCCATTACAAAAGATAAAATTACTGCACCAATTAAATCAAAACGTTTGGTCCTAGCTTTTAAAACGCCTGTAACCGCAAAAACAAAAATGCCTAAATAACTTAAAATTTGTAAAATGTCCACGGCGATAAATAAAAGGATGAATAAGTAAACAAAAATAACAATTATATTTCAATGAAATAATGGCTTTTCTATTATCGCAACAAAAAATAAATTACAATAATATTTAGTAAAAAAATAAACATAAAACGCCACATAAAAGTAGTTTTAGAAATTTTATGTTTGAAAACCAATATTGCAAACATACCACCAACTGCACCGCCAACAGTAGAAACAGTAAAAAGCTCTTTTTCAGGAATTCTTCTCTTATTTTTTATGGCTAAAAATTTATCGAATCCAAAAAGTATAAAACTGATGCAATTTATAGATAAAAGATAAAGTAAAAAGAGTTTCATTACAATGTTTATTATTGCTACAAAGGTAGTATTTTAGTAGCTTAATTTTAGAAATATAAAAATCAAAATCTTTGCGAGATTTGCGAAATCCTTTGCATCTTTGCGATAAAATAAAAAGAAATGACAACCATTCAATTCATACAAAACCAAACGAACATTGCTGTTAAAAGCATTGAAGCCACTATTCAATTATTAAACGAAGATTGTACGATTCCGTTTATTTCTAGGTATCGAAAAGATCAAACTGGGAATTTAGATGAGGTTCAAATTGAACAAATTGCGAAATTAAACAAGCAATTTATCGAAGTAATCAAACGAAAAGAAAGCATTTTAAAATCGATTGAAGAACAAAATGCGCTTTCGCCAGAATTGAAACAAAAAATTGACAACTCTTTCGATTTACAAGAATTGGAAGATTTCTATTTACCGTATAAAAAGAAGAAAAAAACCAAAGCCGATACCGCTCGTGAAAACGGATTGGAACCTTTGGCGAAAATTATCATGAGTCAAAAAAATGATGATATTGAGTTTTTAGCTTCGAAGTATTTAAACGATAAAGTGGCAAATGAAGACGAAGCGTTACAAGGTGCTCGAGATATTATTGCCGAGTGGATTAACGAAAATATTTTTATTCGAAAATCGTTACGAAGAACGTTTCAGCGTAAAGCAGAAATTACTACGAAAGTGGTAAAAACGAAAAAAGACGACGAAGCCGCTCAAAAATTTTCTCAATATTTCGATTGGTCAGAAAACGTTTCCAAAGCGCCATCTCATCGATTATTAGCTATGTTGCGTGCGGAAGCCGAAGGTTTTATCAAATTGAATGTGGGTTTAAATGAAGACGATAAAGAAGAAGTCATTCGTTTTATGGAAGACAATTTAGTCAAATCGAATAACGAAAGCGGCGAACAAATTGAAAAAGCGATTAAAGACAGTTACAAACGTTTGTTAGAACCAGCCATTTCAAACGAAACCTTACAAGAAGCCAAAACCAAAGCTGATAGCAAAGCGATTGATGTTTTTGCAGAAAATTTACGTCAATTATTATTGGCGCCACCTTTGGGTGAAAAGCGAATTTTAGCGATTGATCCAGGCTACAGAAGTGGTTGTAAATTAGTTTGTTTAGATGAAAAAGGCGATTTATTGAATAACGAAACCGTTTATCCACATGCGCCACAAAATGATAGCGTTATGGCGATGAAAAAAATTCGCTCGATGGTCAACGCGTATAATATTGAAGCAATTTCTATCGGAAATGGAACGGCGTCTCGTGAAACAGAATTCTTCATTAAGAAAATTGCTTTCGATAAACCGGTTCAAGTATTTGTGGTTTCGGAAGCAGGAGCTTCGGTGTATTCTGCGAGTAAAATTGCCCGTGATGAATTTCCAAATTACGATGTTACCGTTCGTGGTTCGGTTTCAATTGGAAGAAGATTGTCTGATCCGTTAGCCGAATTGGTAAAAATCGACCCGAAATCAATTGGAGTTGGACAATATCAACATGATGTCGATCAAAATAAATTGAAGGAAGAATTGGATAATGTAGTCATGAGTTGCGTAAACTCGGTTGGAATTAACGTAAACACCGCCAGTAAATCCTTATTAAGTTATGTTTCTGGAATTGGTGAAAAAATGGCAGAAAACATTATCGCTTTCCGTTCTGAAAATGGTCCGTTTGAAGACAGAAAACAATTGAAAAAAGTACCGCGTTTAGGCGAAAAAGCCTATCAACAAGCCGCAGCTTTTATTCGAATTAAAGACGGAAAAAATCCGTTAGATAATTCAGCAGTTCACCCAGAAGCGTATACAATTGTGGAAAAAATGGCGAAAGATTTAGGTATCAAAACGCATGAATTAGTTGCCAATAAGGAAAAAATCACGCAAATTGCTCCTGAAAAATACATTACACCAGAAATCGGAATTTTAACCTTAAAAGACATTCTTAAAGAATTAGAAAAACCGGGATTAGATCCACGTAAAGCCGCAAAAATTTTCGAATTTGATCCGAATGTTCGCACCATAAAAGATTTAAAAACCGGGATGATTTTACCTGGAATTGTGAACAACATTACCGCTTTTGGCTGTTTTGTAGATGTTGGTGTGAAAGAAAGTGGTTTGGTACACATTTCTCAATTGAAAGCAGGTTTTGTTTCAGATGTGAATGAAGTGGTAAAACTTCACCAACACGTTCAAGTCAAAGTGGTTGAGGTCGATGAAGCTAGAAAGCGCATTCAGTTGACGATGATATTATAAAAACAAAAATCCCAATTTCTAACTTAGAATTTGGGATTTTTAATATTGGAAAATTAAAAGAGTTACTCTTTAGTTTCTTTTTCTTCTTCTTTTTTAGCAGCAGGCTTTTCTTCTTCACCTTTAGATGCTTTTTTAAATTCATTGATACCACTACCAAGTCCTTTCATTAATTCTGGAATTTTTTTACCTCCAAAAAGTAATAAAACTACTGCGATAATAATAATCCATTCAGTACCACCAATTGTACCTAAAGTTATATATAAAGAATTCATTTTTTTATTTTTAATAAATTAGTCCTGCAAATGTACTACAAAAAAATAAAATTTAAATTAATTTAACTTAATTTTCTATTGTCAGCAAAACCTAACAAAATTGCTATATTTGTATAAAATCAGGTTCTACCGATTATGTATTCAATATAGTTCGATAAAAAAATCGAACAATTTTCATACTATATCGGCATTATACTAATTTTCTTGAACTATAATAAATGTTTATAATGGTATAATATGTCTCAAAAAAGACTAAAATTTCAAGCACTCAAGCAAAAATTACTTAACAAAAGACGTTTCATTATTTATAATGAAGACACGTTGGCCGAATCTTTTTCGTTAAAATTAACCTTAATGAACGTATTTATAGTGGCTACTTTAGGGGCTATTTTAATCATTTTTGTTACCACTTTTATCATTGCTTTTACTCCGTTAAGAGAATATATTCCAGGTTATGCTTCTACAAAATTGAAAGAACAAGCTACATTATTAACTTTAAAATCCGATTCGTTATTAAAAGTTACGAAAGAAAATAACGCATACATCAATTCGGTAAAAGCGGTTTTGAATGGCGATTTAGAATATGCTAAATTGAATAAAGATTCGATCAAAGTTGCCGAAAATGTTGCTGAAGACGTGAATATTTCTATTTCAGAGAAAGAAAAGGAATTACGAAATGAGGTGGCCAATGATGATAAATACAATGTATTCGCTAAAGCAGAATCAAAAGTTTCTTATGTATTATTTGCACCTGTTTCTGGAAAAATCACAAAAAATTATAATGTGGCGACCAAAAATTTAGGAGTAAATATTGCAGTAGCAAAAGGAACACCCGTGAAGTCCATTGCACCCGGAACTATTATTTTTTCGGAATGGACGCCATCAAGTGGATTTGTGGTCATAATTCGTCATCAAGAGGATATTTTATCAGTGTATAAAAATCTTTCTTCGGTAACTAAGAACTCTGGAAGTAATGTAAAATCAAGTGAAGTAATTGCTGTTTCAGGAGATAATGCTTCGCAAAATAACATCCATTTTCAATTGTGGAAAAACGGAATTCCCATCAATCCTATCCAATTTATCAATTTCGAATAACATGTCAATAAAAGCTTTTGCTGCTAAAATAGTCGCTAAAATAGTTCATGCTCAAACCCAAAAATGGGTCAATACTCCTATTGAAACCCAACAAAAAGTGTTTGCCAATTTAATCCGTCAAGCGGAAAACACACAGTTTGGGAAAGACCACAGTTTCTCTACGATCAAATCATTTGAAGATTTTACAAAACATGTTCCAGTTAGAGATTATGAACAATTGAGAGGATATGTAGATAAAGTTGTGGCTGGCGAATCAGATGTTTTATGGAAAGGGAAACCTTTATATTTTGCGAAAACCTCAGGAACTACTTCAGGTGCGAAATACATTCCATTAACTAAAGAATCGATGCCGTTTCATATTCAAGCAGCGAAAAATGCGATTTTGAGTTACATCCACGAAACAGGAAACGCCGATTTTGTAGATGGAAAAATGATTTTCTTACAAGGAAGTCCAGAAATGGAAGAAAAAAACGGAATTAAATTAGGTCGACTTTCTGGAATTGTTGCGCATTATGTTCCAAAATATTTACAAAAAAATCGTTTACCAAGCTGGGAAACCAATTGCATTGACGATTGGGAAACCAAAGTTGATGCGATTGTAGAAGAAACCTTTCATCAAAATATGTCGGTGATTTCTGGTATTCCGAGTTGGGTGCAAATGTATTTCGAAAAGTTAAAAACAAAAGCGAATATGCCTGTTGGCGATTTGTTTAAAAACTTCAATTTGTTCATTTATGGCGGTGTGAATTACGAACCTTATCGTGCTAAATTCGAACAATTAATTGGAAGAAAAGTCGATTCGATTGAGTTATTTCCAGCTTCCGAAGGCTTTTTTGCTTATCAAGATTCTCAGCAAGAAAAAGGTATGTTACTTTTATTAAATTCAGGTATTTTTTATGAGTTTATCAAAGCTGATGAATTTTTCACAGAAAACCCTAAACGACTAACAATTAGCGAAGTAGAAATAGGTGTAAATTATGTTTTGATTATTTCTACGAACGCTGGACTTTGGGCGTACAATATTGGCGATACAATTGCGTTTACCTCTACAAAACCGTATCGAATTATCGTTACCGGAAGAATCAAGCATTATATTTCCGCTTTCGGTGAACATGTGATTGGTAAAGAAGTAGAAACGGCTTTGCAAAATGCAATTTCAGGAACCAATATCAGCGTAAACGAATTTACCGTTGCACCACAAATTAATCCGAATTCGGGTTTGCCTTATCACGAATGGTTAATAGAGTTTGATTCGGAACCAGAAGATTTGGAAGCTTTTGCTTTAAAAATTGATACAGAAATGCGACAACAAAACGTGTATTACGATGATTTGATAAAAGGAAATGTGTTGCGAACAATTGTAATTACAAAAGTGGTAAAAAATGGTTTTCAAAATTATATGAAATCCATAGGAAAGTTAGGCGGACAAAACAAATTACCAAGATTGAGCAACGACAGGAAAATTGCAGATTTTTTTGAAGATTAACAACAGAAAAACGTCCTTAAACAAACTAAAAAATAAATTTATTACCTTTGTTGGTTATAAAATAGAAATTAATGAAATGAGCCAACACTTAATTATGATTAATGTTAAAGGATTGTAAGGCGAATTCATTTATACCAAAGAGAAAATATAAAAGACATAAATGAAAGACATTAAAAACATTTCGCGCTCGAGAGCGCAAGAATCGTCGGCAGCTATCGAACGATTGTACATTACCATGCGTCACTTATTTAACCGTGGATTTTATAAACCTATGGGAGTTTCTGGTGAAACACTTCGTGAGGCATTATTATCACTTCGTCCAGAAATTTATGGTTCCATTGCCGAAGAAAAAGTGGAGTTGAATGGATTATTATACGTGATTGAGCGTTTACCAGTAGGCATTGAACAATGTCGTTATATTAATTTAACTTCAGATGAAGGCTATGCGAATTCGCATTTTAAAGCCATTGTTCCTCCAAAAAGAAGAAGAAATTGTTATCGTATTGACGAGGAACAAATGAACATCGAAATTACTCGTGGACGTTCAGATATTTATGATATTTTAACGCATTTGACGTTTATTTTCATCGAATCACACAAAATTAAAGATAGAGTTTTAATTGATGATGAAGGTTCGGTTTCTCGCGATTGGCAAAAACTAGAACAATTTGCGCTGCAAACTAAAAAATTAACCCAAATTGAAAGAGAAATTGCGATGTCGCACGCATCTAACGTATTGGGAAGAACTTTTGCGGAAGTGCAAGATATTTATGACGGTTTCGCTACAACAGAATCACCAGAACGTTTTTTACAAATAGTATATTGGTTAGGAAAAATTGCTATTGAAGAAATCGTAGATAACAATAAACGTACGATTACATTTAGTCCAATTTTAAGAGAAAGATTAGGACATCATATTTACGGTGAAATTTGGGCAAACAACATCAAAGAAACACTTAGAGCTAATAATTTATTAGAACGACCTATTCATATTATTAGTGCGAACATGCACAGTGTAATGAATTCCGTTTTTGCACCAGCTGTATTAGCTTCGAAATATAAAGGTAAAGAAGCTTTTCAAATTTATGAAGATTTAAGTGGTTCTAACAACAAAGATTTACGTAAAAAAGTAGAAGATGTAGCTTTACAACACGGAATGATTTCGTTACCAGATACTTCAGGAACAAACATTGATGTACAAATTTTCGATACCGCTAAATTCGATTGGAAAAAAACAGCCTTTCCATCCGCAACCATAAAAGACAAACCTGTTCTTATTGTAATGGATTATGCTTTTGGTGAGCAAGCTTATGAAACTATTGACGAGTTATTAAAACCTTATAAAGTTGGAAAATCGAAAACCTTATTAAATGTAGAATCAGTTTCTATTATGGGTAAAGCTGGAATTTTAGAAGGTGGAAAAGGAGATATTATGATTCCTAATGCCCACGTGAATGAAGGAACAGCTGATAATTATCCTTTCGAAAATGAATTAACTAAAGAAATGTTCGAAGGAAACGGTATTCCTGTTTTTGCCGGACCAATGATTACAGTTTTAGGAACGTCTTTACAAAATAGAGATTTGTTAAAATTCTTCCACGAATCAACTTGGGAAGCCATTGGATTAGAGATGGAAGGTTCTTACTATCAAAAAGCCATTCAATCGGCTTCAAGAATTAGAAGAAGTATTAATCCAAATGTAAAAGTAAGATACGCGTATTATGCTTCGGATAATCCTTTAGAAACTGGAAGTACTTTAGCTTCTGGAGGTTTAGGAACCACAGGTGTAAAACCAACTTATTTGATTACCATTAAAATATTAGAACAAATTTTTAACGTGAACTAAAAACATGAGCACAACTTCTCAAGAGCAAGAAATTGATTTAAGTCAAATTGGAAAAAGTATTTCAAAAGCATTTCAAAACATCATTAATAAATTTTTCGATTTATTATTTTTCATTCAAAAGAAAATAATAAT
>JACCEA011640366.1_pt1 | contig 48515 bp, 46 predicted proteins | sample 7449851 | NCBI WGS metagenome assembly JACCEA01 (sample SAMN15323453, study PRJNA562643) | freshwater metagenome | isolation source: river surface water | place: USA:Blue River Watershed | collected 2017-08-18 | reverse complement strand
CCATCTTGTGAGGTTAGTGTGAGTAGTAAAAAGCAGGAGACATAAAATTCTCCTGCCTTGAGGTACGGAAACTTCTCGAATCTAAGTGACAACAAGTTCAATTTTTCCACCAGTTGGAATTGCTCCATTGACGGTAGTCCATCCTTTCGCCCAGTTGAATGAGCGTCCTGTGAAGTGATGAAGCCTATTTATTGAAGAGACCGAAATTCTTTCCCCAATCCTCGGTATTAGTTGTCCTTTTCGGAAATGAATAAACCGTGTACATGAGGCTGAAGTCATCCCTATGACTTTTCCTTGAGAACAAGGATTGATTTCAATATTTTGTTTGAGAGAGATTTCAAGAACTCCGGGACGGATACTCTTCATTCCCGTCACTTCACCGTAGTCAATCTCGATGTCTCCTTGCTGGTGGCTTAGGAGCGGTAGGGGTATGAGAAAGTGGGTTGCAATAATACATATCACAACAAGACAGAGTACTCCAATGATCATAGTGTTTCTTTTTTAGTTGTGCTCGAAGAGCGGGTTCCGTCTTAAATTACTTTCTAATTCATGTATTGTCAATTCATCGAATTAAACTACACAAGGATTTGGTGTAGTAAAACTGAATACGTATGTAATATCTGTGCGCCCTAAGAGACTCGAACTCCTGACCTTTCCAGTGTAAATGGATTGCTCTACCAACTGAGCTAAGGGCGCATATAAACTTGTGTAATACTAGACTATCGTATATTCTCATAATTATCAAGATATATGATGAAAATAGATATACTCTACGAAGATACTGATATTGTTGCCATAAACAAACCCGCAGGGCTTGTGGTTCATTCTGATGGAAAAACACAAGAACCACTTCTTACCGATTGGATTGTTTCAACATATCCTAAGGCGCAGAAAGTTGGTGAACCTCTTGTAACTGAGCAATATGGTACCATCGATCGTCCTGGGGTTGTACACAGACTTGATAGGGAGACATCAGGAGTTCTTCTCATTGCTAAAACAAAGAAAGGATACGAATGTCTCAAGGAGCAGTTTAAGGATAGGACTATTCAGAAAACATACATCGCTTTTGTATACGGAGAGATACGCGATGCATATGGAGTTATCAATCGACCCATCGGAAGAAGTCCTCGTGATTTCAGACGATGGTCTGCCACACGTGGTGCACGAGGGGAGATGAGGCCTGCAGAAACATGGTATACACTTCTTGCGTATAGGGCAGGGTATTCCTTGCTTGAAATTGAGCCAAAGACAGGAAGGACTCATCAGATTCGTGTTCACTTCAAAGCCATCAATCACCCCGTACTCTGTGATGGTCTCTATGCTCCAGAAAAGCCACGTGCATTAGGTTTCCATCGAACAGCTCTTCATGCTGCTTCAATATCCTTTAAAAACTGCAAAGACAAAACTATAAAGGTTTCTGCTCCTGTACCATCAGATTTCCATAATGCTTTCGAGGAGTTGGGAATACAAGAAACATGGAAGGAAGTTGCCAAAAACAAGGGCTTATGTTAGATTTGTCTCTACATTATGACAACAGTAAAAACTATCATTTCAGCAGTAGATGTTGAGGCACGAAAGGCTCTCGATATTCGACCTGGGGACATCGTGAAGGTGTGGCAGAAAATTCAGGAAAAAGGCAAGACTCGTCTTCAGGCTTTTGAAGGACTCGTTCTTTCTCGAAAGCATGGAAAGGAGGCTGGGGGTACTTTCACCGTTCGAAAGGTGATGGACGGAGTTGGAGTTGAGAAAATCTTCCCACTCTATACACCACTTATCGACAAGATTGAACTTCTTCGAAGATCAAAGGTACGACGAGCAAAACTATATTTCGTACGAGAAAAGGCAGCTAAGGAAATTCGCCGACAAATGAGACGAATGCTCACTATCGACAAAGATCAGAATACCGATACACGAGTTGTTGCAAAAGAAACTGTAGAAGAAAAGAAAGAAGAGGTAACAGCGTAGCATTAAAAAAGACCATCATCTCGATGGTCTTTTTTAATGAATGCTTGAAAATATGGACGATATTAGATATAGTGGGGGAGTTCTCATGTTATGCGCAGATGGCGAAATTGGTAGACGCACTACCTTGAGGTGGTAGCGCCCTCACGGGCTTGGAGGTTCAAATCCTCTTCTGCGCACACTGTTTTCAAACTATTCGATACATATTCTTTCTTTCGGATATTTTGAAATATAGTATATGGTGGCTATGGTGTAGCGGTAGCACACGAGCTTGTGGAGCTCTTTGTCTGGGTTCAACTCCCAGTAGTCACCCCAAGAAAATGTTATAATGTAATCTATGGAATATCTTAAGACAATGCTAACAACTATAGTTGTGGTGGACTCAATTATTTTTACACTCATCGCTATTTGGCTAGTTGGACCCGCCCTGTCTTCTCGTGACCTCATTCAGGGTGAAAACATACTTTCCTCCATGAAATCACTTTCCCTCAAAATGTATCGAGCTTTCCTGATCCTCTTCTTTTTTGTAGTAATATCTGGAATTATTTGTGGAGTCTGGCTATACAATCTTTAATATTTAAAAATATTAGGAATGTAGATCATCGCTTCATTCCTTTTTTCGAAAATAGTTCTAACGTCCTTTACAACGGCTCCCAAAAATAATTTTTTTCAATACACATTCTGTTCATTGGGTTTTTTAGTTCTAACCATGGTATAATTTTGTTATGAGAATACTTTTATCTTTTATAACTCTCGGCATATTTCTTTTTAGTGGATTCATGTTTTTTATAGTTGGATTTGGGGGAGGATCGGCTTCGTGCATAACCCACCCTGATTATTGTTCCAAAGTCGAAATTTATAAGTGGGCCAGTATTGCCATGGTCTTATCAAGTTTGACTGGTTTGATAGGAATGGCGAAATCTATAAATATTAGAGATGGAAGTCAGACATTTGCGATTTTTGCCATGATGGGGATACTCATACCTGCTTTGATATATTTTTTCCTAGGTCAATTTGTTGGTTCTATTTAAAAGGTGGGAATATAAACTGTCGCATCATTTCTCCTCTCAAACACAGTTCTAACTTCCTCCACGACGACACCCTCCAATCTAGTAGATTTATTGCTTCGTATGCTTAATTCAATAGAATATTGACATATATATAAAATATGTGGTATATATCTCTTAGGCAAGATTCTTTTTCGTGTGGGTAAAATTTAAAGAAAGGATAACAAGTGAACATCATAAGATCTCTCTATGGTCTAAAGGATGCTTCGCTTGATGAAGTTTCCTACGACCTAGTGGTTCCTCTAGAATATGGGGTACTCGCAGACACATCGGGTTCATTACCGAATGCAACAATAGAATGTCTTCACAAGGCAATCGAAGTTGTTGCTACTGGTAAGTCAAAAAAAATTGCATGGGGACTCACTTCTTATTTTGGACCAGGCATCAAGGCCATCCATAACAAGAAGCTTGAATGTCTTAAAGGGAAGGGGTTGAGTGATGTATCAATCTATTCCGTTGTTTCGAATAATTCAATTCAAGAAGCTGCAGGTATAAATAAAATATTCCCATCTGCAAAAACAATTCTCATTATCTGTGACTGGAGACATGGACGCCGATCTCGTCTCATTTGGAAACATTTTTTTCCTGAGGCAAAAATTCACTTCATATCCATTGATAGCAGGTGGAATGAGAAACATCAAAGTATGTGGCAATGTTCATCAACTTGGTGGTTATTCGCAAATATACTACATCATCTTCTCATGCGTCTTTGTGGAGTCCCGAGACTTCTCAATCTGGTACATCGTCTTACACGAAAATCGTCGTAAGGCGATTTTCTTTTCATACATACTACTACCTTTGTATAAAAATACGATATACTTTAGTGCATGAATAAGTCACCATCAGTTATATCTCTTGAAATTCAAATAGTGATTCTCACAATCCTCATCCTTGTATGCTCATGGAAAATTGTTGAGGTGAGTAAAGAAATAAGGATATTGAGAGAAACCCCTCCCGTTGCAATTATCGGAGATGAGATATCACATGGTGATACTAAAAACAATACAATCATCCTCACATTCGATGGGGGAAGTGGAGCAGATTCTGCATATAAAATACTAAAGGTACTTGCTCAACACAAAATTAAAACCACATTCTTTCTTACAGGAAAGTTTATGGATACATATCCAAATCTTGTTCGAACTATGCTGAAGGAGGGTCATGAGATCTTTAGTCATACGTATAATCATCCATACTTAACTCAAGTTTCAGATGATGAGATTCGTCATGAATTAAGAGTTACTGATCAGACTCTCATGAAGATAGCGGGAACTTCTACCAAACCATATTTCCGCCCACCCTATGGTGACAGGGATGAGAGGGTGATACGTATTGCACGGGAAGAAGGATATCAGTCAGTATACTGGACCATCGATGCTCTCGATTGGAGTGTGGGAGAAACTCAAGAGTCTGTGAAGTACAGAATCATATCTACTCTACGTCCAGGGAATATATACCTCATTCATCTTGGAGACATGATCTCGGGAGATATTCTTGAGGAAGTTATTCTCGATATACAGAAAAGAGGATTCACAATCAGTTCTCTCAGTCAGGGTCTTTAAGTGATATACTATACTTCAATGGCTCGAAACAAGAAACGAATACAACCACTCATCCATGATGTTATGATGATTCTCCTTGGTGCGATAGTTGCTTTCGTACTGAGCTCTCTCGGTATTATTGACTTTGTAGTTCATGCTTTTCAAGACTACTATATACTCTCAAGTTTTATCGCAGGTATCTTCTTTACTTCAGTGTTCACATTAGCTCCTGCTTCGGTTGCTCTTGTACATATTGCTCAGTCAGCACCCATCAGTGGGGTGGTGGTATGGGGAGGTATCGGTGCAATGTGTGGAGATCTCATCCTCTTCTTTTTTGTTCGTGATCGATTTGCAGAAGACTTGAAGAAGATTTTTCCTCGTTCAAAAGTACGTCATATTTTCCAATCATTCCATCTCGGTTTTTTAAAGTGGATTGCACCTATTGTTGGTGCGCTTATTATCGCTTCACCCTTACCAGATGAATTCGGGATAACTCTTCTTGGTATGTCTAAAATTAAACTTTCTCTTCTCATTCCTGTGTCTCTTCTGATGAACATGCTTGGTATATACGCACTTATTGGCTTTTCACATCTCCTTTGATTCTGTATAATGGGATTTACTATGAATTCAAAACGCATTATGACATGGGCTGGTTTTATTATCGTTATCGCTCTTATCACATGGGGTCTTGTTGCAGCTGGTGCTAAAGAAAGAAAGGAAATGGGGGATATTGTATTGCCTGATGAAGTATCAGAGACTGACTGGGTTCGAGGGAATGTAGATGCCGAGGTTTCATTGGTTGAATATGCTGACTTTCAATGTCCTGCATGTGGATACTATGCACCTTTAGTAAAAAGACTTTTTGAATCAAGTTCAACAACAATGAAACTTGTATTCAGACATTTTCCACTTCCTCAGCATATGAATGCAATTCCAGCATCTCTTGCTGCGGAAGCTGCGGGTAAGCAGGGGAAGTTCTGGGAGATGTACGATATGTTGTTTGAGAAACAGATTGAATGGGAAAAGTTAACTGATCCACAAGCTGTTTTTGAGGGATATGCTAAAACTCTCAGTCTCAATCTTGAACAATTTTCTCTTGATATGAAGAACGAAGAACTCAAGAAGAAAATTGATGGTGATGCACGTGGGGGTATCAAGGGAAAGGTTAATAGTACCCCAACATTCTTTATTAATGGAAAGAAAATAACAACTCCAACAAACTATGAAGACTTTAAAAAACTTATTGACGAAGCCGCTACACCACGTACCTAAGTGGGTTCCATTTGTACTTCTCCTTGTTGCATTCATAGGTTTTGCTGATGCGACATATCTCACTGTTGAACACTATCAAAACAAGGTACCTCCATGTACGATTGGTGGATGTGAGACTGTTCTTTCAAGCGAGTATGCAATTGTCCTTGGAGTTCCTGTTGCGCTTCTTGGTGCGATGTACTACCTCGCCATTCTCATATCAGTCTTTTTGTTTATAGACATGAAGAAGGATATGTTTCTCCAAGCCCCGCTCCTTTTCACTTCTCTTGGGGTTCTTGCATCTCTATGGTTTGTATACCTACAGCTTTTCGTCATTCATGCCTTCTGTCCATATTGTGCTGTGTCAGGATTAACAACTACTGTCCTGTTCATCATATTGCTCTATGTTTTCCTAAAGAATAGATCTCATCATGAAGCAATCTAATATCGTCATTACAACTGAATCATCCGATTATGAACTTCTCGATTCAGGAGATGGTGAAAAACTTGAACGTTTTGGTTCAGTTGTTCTCTCACGTCCAGATCCACAAGCATTGTGGAAAAAGAATCTTCCTGAGAGTGAGTGGAAGAAAGCAGACTTTGAGTTCTCTCGTACTGAAGCTGGTGGAGAATGGAAATCACGAAAAGGAAAAGAACTTCAGAAATGGGATATCAATTTCGGAGGATTAAAGTTAGGGATAAGGCCAACAGCATTTAAGCATACAGGACTTTTTCCCGAACAATCAGCTAATTGGGATTGGATGAGGAATATCATATCGTCTTCGGGGAAAAAAGATGTTAATGTACTCAATCTTTTTGCATATACCGGTGGTGCAACACTTGCATGTGCACAAGCTGGAGCAAAGGTTGTTCATATAGATGGATCGAAGTCTGCTGTTCAGTGGGCACGAGACAATGCTGAACTTTCTGGTCTTTCTGAAAAACCAATACGATGGATACTTGAGGATGCACGCGTGTTCGTGGGAAGGGAGGTAAAGAGGGGGAACAGGTATGACGCCATTATCATGGACCCACCTGCATTTGGTCATGGTGCAAACAAGGAGATTTGGAAAATTGAAGAACATTTCATGACTCTCATAGAAGAATGTATACAACTTCTTTCTGATGAACCTCTTTTCTTTGTGGTGAATGGATACTCTGCTGGATATTCTGCCATTGCATATGAAAATGCTCTTGAAGGACTTGTAAAAAAATATGGAGGACGTATAGAGATAGGGGAACTTACTCTCGAAGAAACAGGAAGTAAGAGATTGTTACCGTGTGGTATCTTTGCACGATGGAATAGGTAGAAAGATGTGTAATTTTAATATTCTATGCTATGGTATTTCCCATGAACGATCCTAAGGTTCTCTATGAAGATAATCATCTCATTGCGGTGTATAAGCCTGCGGGGATACTCATACAAGGGGATAAATCGGGAGATGTATCTCTCCTTGATGAAGTAAAGGTGTATATCAAGAGAGTTCATGATAAGCCAGGAAATGTTTTTCTTGGACTCATTCATCGTCTCGATAGGAATGTTGATGGGATTGTACTTTTTGCAAAAACCTCGAAAGGTGCCTCACGTCTCTCAGAACAGTTTCGTACTCACTCAGTTACTAAGGTGTATCATGCATGGGTTCATGGGATCGTTGAGCCTCCACATAAGACCCTGATCCATTTTCTTTCCCATGATGAAAATCAAAATCAAGCTCATGTGTATGATACTCCACATCACAATGCCCTTGAAGCAAAACTCTCATATAAAAGAGTACAAGTTGATGGTGAATATTCTCTTCTTGAAATACATCTCGGAACAGGGAGACATCATCAGATACGAGCACAGCTTTCACATATAGGATATCCCATTGTTGGTGATGTTAAGTATGGTTCATCGATAAAATTACCTCTACAGAAAATAGCACTTACAGCAACTTCTCTTTCTTTTGAAACTGCTACAGGAAATGAAAAGAAAATCATTTCTCTAGAAATGCCAGAGAAAACATGGTAGGGTAGAAAGTATGCAATTACTTGATGGTAAGATAGCTCGTGCACACTATACAGATCTTCTTAAATCCAAGATCTCTTCTTCCTCAGTTATACTTCATCTCGTCATCATTCAAGTCGGAAACCGCCCAGATTCCGATGCTTTCATACGATCAAAGAAAGCGTTTGCTCAAAAGATTGGTGCACGAGAGACTCATATTCAATTACCTCTTGAGAGTACTCAAGAAGAAGTGCAAGAAAAGATACGTAATGCGAATATCGACACTTCAGTTCATGGTATTATCGTGCAACTTCCACTTCCTCCCCATATGAATCCTGATGTAATTGTTGAAACAATTGATCCTCTGAAAGATGTCGATGGGCTTACGAGTTCTACGAAGTTTAGAGCAGCAACTGCTCGTGGTATACAGGAATTGTTGGATTTCTACAATATTTCCATCAAAGGGAAGAAAGTTACTGTCTTCGGCCGATCAAAACTCGTCGGCAAACCCATTGCAGATATGTGTATGAAGCAGGGTGCTTCTGTAACCGTTTGTAGTCGTGAGACTGAAGGTAACCTCGAGAAGGCACGGACATCAGATATTCTCATTGTAGCAATTGGGCAACCTCTTTTTGTAAACAAAGATTTCATACATGATGGACATATTGTAATCGATGTCGGAATCACTCGAGTTAATGATGTTCTGGTGGGTGATGTTGATTTTAATGCGGTGAAGGATTCAGTTTCTATGATTACTCCTGTACCTGGTGGGGTGGGGCAGATGACTGTTCTCGCTCTTTTTGAGAATCTCTATGACGCATGGTATACTAGGGTCCACATTATTAAATAACTAATAGCATATGAATTATCAAGAAAAAGCTTGGAAAGTTGGTTCATGGGTAGGTACATTACTTGCGATATTTCTCGCAGTACTCGTTGTAAAGGAATTTATGTCTATCAAATACATTGGTAGAAATACTCCAATTATGAATAGTATTTCTGTGAATGGTAAGGGAGAGGCTGTGTCAATTCCTGATATTGCCACATTCTCATTTACCGTAACTGAAACAGCAAAGACAGTGAAGGAAGCTCAGACAAAGTCTGCTGAGAAAATTGATGCAGCTCTTAAAGCTGTAAAAGCTGGAGGTGTGGCAGAGAAAGATATCAAGACACTTTCATACAATATCAACCCTCACTATGAGTATTCTCAAGGACTTTGTACTCAGTATGGATGTCCAAATGGTAAGTCTGTACTTACTGGTTATGATGTAAGTCAAACTATCGAAGTTAAGGTGCGAAATCTTGAGAAGGCAGGAGAACTCTTTGATTCTATCGGTACAGCAGGTGTACAGAATGTAAATGGTCTTACATTCTCAATTGATGATGTAAATGTGGTAAAGGCAAAGGCACGAGCTGAAGCTATTGCTCAAGCTCAAGCTAAGGCAGATGCCATCGCTCGCTCACTCGGAGTTCGACTTGTAAAAGTAGTTGGATTCTATGATTCAAGTGATGATTCATACCTTCCTTATGCACGTGAAGTAGCTATGGGAGGAGATATGATGGGTGTGAAGGCAGTAAGTGCACCTCAGATTCCAACAGGGGAACAGAAGATCACTTCTACAGTTTCTATTACCTACGAGATTCGTTAGTTAATTGACTTTATCACTGAAAAGGCGTACTATACCCGTAATCCCCGGGAAGGGGTTTTTTAATAGATATAAAGCATAAAGAGTATGAATATCACTGAATATGTAAAGGACACTCGGGCCGAGATGAGTCATGTAAATTGGCCAACACGAAAGCAAGCTTTGCTCTATGCTTTTGCTGTGGTTGCTGTATCTATTGCAATCTCTCTTCTTCTTGGACTTTTCGATTACATCTTCTCACGCCTCCTCACATTATTGGTATAATCTCCTTCTCATAATCTATGTCAAAACAACAAATTGATGCACAAAGAAATTGGTATGCAATTCACACCTATGCAGGGTATGAAAATGCTGTTGCACGTAATCTCAAACAGCGTATAGAGTCATTGGGTATGGAAGACCGTATTTTCAATGTTCTTGTACCTACAGAGAAGAAGATAAAGATAAAGGGAGGTAAGAGAGTTGAAGAAGAAGAGAAAATCTACCCTGGTTATGTACTCGTAGATATGATTGTAAATGATGATTCATGGTATGTGGTGCGAAATACTCCTCGAGTTACTGGTTTTGTGGGGTCTGGTGTTAATCCAGTTCCTCTTGAAAAGAAAGAAGTTGATATGCTCTTTAGTCGAATGAACAAGGATGAAGTAAAGCATACTATTGACCTTGTATTAGATGAGACAGTAAAGATCGTAGACGGTCCATTTAAGGATCTTGAAGGAAAGGTAAGTGAAGTAGATGATAGTCGAGGTAAGGTTAAGGTTCTTGTCTCAATGTTTGGACGAGAAACACCAGTTGAGCTCGATTTCTTGCAAGTTAAGAAGATTTAAGGTAGTATCCACATTACATTCAATTATATTTTATGGCTAAAAAGATAATCAAAAAAGTTAAAGTTTCAGCACCAGCAGGGAAGGCAACACCAGCTCCTCCACTTGGTCCTACCCTAGGTCAGGCAGGTGTAAACATCGGAGATTTCACTAAGAAATTCAATGATGCTACTCGTGATATGGCAGGTGATATTGTCCCTGTAGTTATCACCGTATATGAGGATAGAACATATGACTTTGTTCTTAAGACACCTCCAGCTTCATCTCTCATTCTCAAAGCTGTCGGAATAGAGAAGGGTGCAGGAAAGCATGCAGTAAAGCGAGCAGGTACCATTACAAAAGCTCAGGTACGTGCAATTGCAGAACGAAAACTTCCTGATCTCAATGCAACAGATATTGAAGCAGCAATGAAGATTATCGAAGGATCATGTCGATCACTCGGAATTGATGTAAAGTAGGTATATAGAAAAAGACCCCATAATGGGGTCTTTTTCTATTCAATCTTCATATTTGGGGAACCAGAGTGATCCACTGAATATTCAAGAAGAAGTGATCCCGAACTTTCAGAGGTTTGCGCATGTTTTAGTTTGAGATGTCCTCCCTGTATATCTTCATTAAACAGAGTTATACCTTTACCAAATACATGAGGTTCAATAGTGAGGTAGATAGTATCAACAACTCCTGCATTCATAAACATAGTATATACATGAGATCCACCACAGATTGCTACCTCCTTAAAACCTCGTTCCTCAAGTTTCCTAATGAGTTCACGAGGACTATCTTGTGTCATTTCTACTCCTTCAAAATTCTGATGTTTTGAGTATACAATATTTACCCGTTCCTTAAGTGGGCGTCCAATGGTTTTGTAAGTAGAAGACCCCATAACAACAACCCCCGCACGTTTAGTGAGCTCAACAAATCGTTTCTTATCAGCCTTACTTGTCCATAGGGCTGCATGCTGTGCATCTTTGGCAATGAATCCATCTGCGGTAACCGCTGCAATTATGAATACTTTTATCATTGTTTTTTTATAACAAATTGTTTTTAAGCTTTTGTCATCTTTCATTTTATCAGCTACACGATATACTACAAGGTATAGGTTTTACTTAATTCTATATAGAATATTATGTATCTTTCAGACCGTGATATAAAAAAGGCAATTGAGAAGGGTGAAGTTATTATCAAAGACTTTGAAGAGGCACGTCTTCAGCCTGCAAGTTATGATATTTTGCTGGGTAATAAGTTTTTGGTACATAACACAGAATCAACTATGGCAATTGATCCTGTAAAGAAGATTTTTCCTGTAACTAAGGAGATTGAAGTTGATAATGATGGATATTTCGTCCTTCATCCAGGGGTAAGTATTCTCGGAACTTCAGTTGACTACTTTGGTTCTAATAAATATCTCATACATCTTTCTGGAAAGAGTAGTCTTGCTCGACTTGGCCTCATCATTCATAACACCGCAGGTATCATCAATCCAGGTCATTTCCTTAATATTACTTTTGAACTCTGTAACCTCAATCATCTTCCCATCATACTTCGTCCTCATATGCGAATTGGACAGATTCTTTTTTCTGAAATTTCAAGTCAACCTATGAAAGACTACAAGACAACAGGGAGATATCATGGACGTGATTGGCAACACTTTGTTGATCCTAAGGAGGTTGAAGCTGCGACAATAAAGGACGGGGTAAAGAAAAAAACTCGTTCCCAGAAGATTACAAAATCTAAGAAATAAATATATGGATCTTAAAATAAAAAGATTACATCCAGATGCAATTCTTCCTCGGTATGCTCATGAAGGGGATGCAGGACTTGATTTATATACCCTTGAAAGAATTGAGATTAAACCAGGTGAAAGAAAATCAATTCCAGTTGGTTTTGCCATGGAGCTTGATTTCGGATACGTCGCCCTTATCTGGGACAAGAGTGGACTTTCTCATACATATGGACTCAAGACCCTTGGGGGAGTTGTTGATGCAGGATATAGGGGTGAAATTAAGGTTGGTGTTATAAATCTCTCAGATACTCCCATTGTATTTGAGAAGGGACATAAACTTGCGCAAATGCTCATACAGAAGATTGAAAGTCCTCACATTGAAGAAGTTCAAGAACTCGGGAGCTCAGTAAGGGGAGCTGGATCATTTGGAAGTACAGGTAAATAAGAAAAACCACCCGATGAGGGTGGTTTTTGTGTTAAACCGCAATTGGTGCCTTGATTGCTTCATGAGGGTTATACCCCACAAGTTCAAAATCATCCATAGTGAAGTCCCAGACTTCAGATCGAGGTGTCTTGATGACAATTTGAGGACTTGGACGAGGTTCTCGTGTGAGTTGTTCTTGTACCTGGTTAACATGATTCATGTAGATATGAGTATCACCACCTGTCCAGATAAACTCTCCAGGTTTAAGATTGGTAACATGTGCAATCATAATTGTGAGAAGCGCATACGAAGCAATATTGTAAGGTACCCCGAGGAAAGTATCACAACTTCTTTGGTAGAGATGGCAGGATAGCTTGCCGTTACTAACGAAGAATTGGAAAAGACAGTGGCAAGGAGGTAATCCTGCTTTTGCCATCTCCTCAAGGTCTTCAGGGTTCCATGCTGTAACAATGATGCGTCGAGAATCTGGATTTTTTCTGATGGTATCAATCGCATCTTTGAGTTGATCAATTTTCTTACCATCACTTGTTTTCCAGTTGCGCCATTGGTAGCCGTAGATGGGGCCAAGATCACCCCACTGTTTTTCAAAAGTATCATCACTCAAGATACGTGCTGTGAATTCGTCCTTTTGCTCCTTCCACTGAGGATCATTGGTTGGGGGAACTGGTAATCCATTTTTTTGGAGATAGTTTTTAAAAGGCCATTCATCCCAAATATGATTACCATGTTGTAAGAGTGTACGAAGACGAGTATCTCCTTTAACGAACCATAACAGTTCGCTCAGGATGTTTTTGAAGCTAACCTTTTTTGTTGTAAGGAGAGGGAAACCATCCTCAAGGTTAAATCTCATTTGAGTTCCAAAAATACTCTTTGTACCCGTCCCAGTTCGGTCGGGTTTAAAATCTCCTTCCTCTATGATTCGTCGGATAAGGTTAAGATACTCAATATCTGGATGTTGTGTTTTCATACGTGTTCTAATTATACATTTTCTGGTTTATTTATACACCTTTTGATACTATTAGTCGAGAAAGAAAAACATTATGAATACACCCAAATTTATTGTTCTTGAAGGTGGCGATGGTGCAGGGAAGTCATCTCTTCTCGAGGCGGTTAAAAGAGAATTTAAGGATTCCGTTCTCATAACACGTGAACCAGGAGGTTCTCCGTATGCAGAAGCGATTCGAAGACTTGCACTCAATGATCCTTTGGCTAAGGATGCTACTGCTGAAACCATGCTCTGCCTTATGTTTGCAGCGCGTTTTGATCATGTTGTTAAAACCATCATCCCCGCACTTCAGTCGGGGAAACATGTGATCACGGATCGTTTTGATGCATCAACATTTGCATATCAACTTTACGCTCAGGAGAGTAGGGGACTCGAAGAACTTTTTTGGAATCTTCGTAAAAAAATTTCTCGTTTACCAGATCTCTATATCTATGCTGATGTAGATGTTGAAGAAGGTTTGCGCAGAACATCAAAGCGTGCCCTGGGTCAAGGTGAAGAGAATCACTTCGATGCTCGGGATATTGCATTTCACACTCGACAACGTGAGGGGTATGGGGCATTTTTGAATACGGTTAATCACCGAATTGTTAATGCCAATCAATCCCTTGAGTCAGTTGTCGGAGATTTCATTTCAATTCTTCGTTCCGAAGGATTGTAATCAAAAGTTCTACCAACTTGTCTGTGTAGAACTTCTTCATTTATTAAATAGTATTAATATTAAGATATGAAAGACACATACATCAAAAAACTCATAGATTCAGAGAAGAAGCGACAAAAGAAAGTTATCAATCTCATTGCATCAGAAAACTATGTTTCTAAGGATGTTCTTGCAGCACTTGGTTCAGAGCTTACCAACAAATATGCAGAAGGGTATCCAGGAAAGAGGTATTATGGAGGTAATGAAGTTGTCGATATGGTTGAGAGTGTGGCAATCGAAAGAGCCCTCAAACTCTTTAACCTCTCATCATCTGAATGGAATGTAAATGTACAACCCCTCTCAGGATCACCAGCAAATCTTGCTGTATATCTTGCTCTTGTACCACAAGGATCTAAGATTATGGGCATGTCGCTTGATCATGGTGGTCACCTTACCCATGGACACAAGGTATCTGCTACGGGAAAGTTTTGGACCCAGGTCCCTTATGGTATCAACAAAGATTCTCAGGTACTCGACTATGATGAGATACGAGAGATTGCAATGAGAGAAAAACCTTCAATCATAGTTGGTGGATATACTGCATATCCACGAGAGATTGATTGGAAGAAACTACGAGAAGCTGCAGATGCTGCAGGTGCTCTCCTCATGGTTGATATGTCACATATTGCAGGTCTTGTTGCAGGAAAAGAATATCCATCTCCATTTACATATGCAGATGTTGTGACTACAACTGTTCATAAGACTCTACGAGGACCTCGTAGTGCGATAGTTTTCTCTCGAAATGATAAAAGAGAGTTGGGAAAGAAAATCGACAAAGCAGTTTTTCCTGGTCTTCAGGGTGGTCCACATATGAACCAAATTGCTGCAACTGCTGTTGCACTTAAGGAGGCATCATCATCTTCATTTAGAGCCTATGCTCGTCAGGTTAAGAAAAATGCTCGTACACTTTCTGCTGAACTTATAAAAAAGGGATGGAATGTAATTTCTGGTGGTACTGATACTCATCTCATTCTTCTCGATACATGGATGGGTGGAAAGGGTATAGGGGGTGCTGAGGCAAGTAGTCGTCTTGAAAAAGAAGGAATTATTGTAAACAAGAATGCAATCCCTTTTGATACACGACCACCTACTGATCCTTCAGGAATACGACTCGGTACGGCAGGTGAGACTACCCGGGGCAAGAAAGAAAAGGATATGAAAAAGATCGCAGAGAGAATAGACTCAATACTAAGGAGATAATTAAAAACCCCGTCGATGGGGCGAATATCGACGGGGGTAAGTGCTCAAACCTCTAGGGGCGAGCAACTTTGGGTGGGCTAGGGCTACTGATCTTTTCTTCTTTACTAGTTCATAGATGACTATAGCAAAGATAAATAATATGTCAATAGTCTCGCACAAAAGAGCGTTTTAATGCTACAATAGCGCCATGTTGGAAAGTTTGATAAAACCCTTTGAACAAGCCCTAAAAAACCTTGGAATAGAAAATCCTAAGGTTAATTTTGAGTACCCAGAGAATCCTCAGCATGGTGATTTTTCTACAAATAGTGCGCTTGTATATGCAAAAAATCTTGGAATGACCCCTCGGGAATGTGCCACTCGTCTCATTGAGGAGGTTACGAAGAATCTTCCTCAGTATGTAAAATCTCTTGCGAGTGCTGGTCCTGGTTTCATAAACATAACCATGAATCCAGAATTTTTTACCACCATTCTGTTAGACATGGGTAAGCATGGTGATACTCTCGGTACATCTCATGAAGGGAAGGGTAAGAAGATAATGGTTGAATATACTGATCCTAATCCATTTAAGATATTTCACATTGGGCATCTCATGGCAAATTCCATAGGGGAATCAATTTCAAAACTCATTGAAACTACAGGAGCTCAAGTTATCCGTGTCTGCTATCAAGGAGATGTGGGAATGCATGTTGCTCGTACCCTATGGGCGGTTGAGAAGAACAAAGATTCTTTTCCTGATGAGAACACACCTCTCTTGGATCGTATTAATTTTCTTGGAAAAATGTATGTACTTGGATCTGAGAAATATGATGTTGATGAGGTTGCTAAAAAAGAGATAGTTGAGACTAACAAGAAAATATTTGAGAAGAGTGATCTTGTTCTCAATGAGTTCTATGATAAAGGACGTGCGTGGAGTCTCGAATACTTCGATCAGATATATGCAAAACTAGGAACACAGTTTAAACATTTCTTCTTTGAGAGTGAGGTGGCTGATATAGGGGTTACTGTTGTGAACTCATTTCTTGAAAAGGGTATTTTTGAAAAAAGTGATGGAGCAGTAATCTTCCCAGGGGAAAAATATGGAGAACACACTCGAGTCTTCATCAATTCTCAAGGTCTTCCTACCTATGAGGCAAAGGAGATTGGTCTTACAGAAAAGAAGTTTTCTTTGTATCCAGATCTTGCTGAATCTGTTGTTGTGACTGCCAATGAACAGAATGACTATTTCAAAGTCATTCTTGCTGCTCTTAAGGTTATGTCTCCAAGTTATGCATCACGAATGAGGCATATTAGTCATGGAATACTTCGTCCTGTATCAGGAAAGATGTCATCTCGTAAGGGGAATATAGTTCCTGCTGAAACCTTCATTGAAGAGTTTGAAGCCATGGTTGATGAAAAAATTCAAGGAAGAGAACTTGATGATGTAGAGAAGAAAGATATACGTGAGAAGGTTGCAATTGCGGGGATAAAATATGCGATACTACGTCAATCAATAGGAGGGGATATCATCTACGATCCTCACAAGGCTCTTTCTTTCGAGGGAGATTCTGGACCATATCTTCAATATACAACTGTACGTGCTCGCGCTGTTCTTCTCAAGGCATCAGAGAATCATATATCTACAGATATTACTCATTTTCCACAAGAGATACATATTCTCGAAAAACTTCTCACTCGTTTTCCTGAAATTGTTGCACGAGCTCGTCGAGAATATGCCCCCCACTATATCGTCACATATCTCATCGAAGTTGCATCAGCTTTCAATTCATACTACGCATCTCATACCATTATCGACATTCAAGACAATCTCTCTCCATACCGTGTGCATCTCACCAAACTTTGTGCACAGATACTTGAGAAAGGTCTCTGGATACTCGGAATACAGGTTCCTAAGAAAATGTAATATATTAGTAGCTCATCTTGAAAACATATGAATAACGTTAGTGAACAAGAACAAACAAAAAGTGCCGTTGCTCTCACTGAAGAGAAGATACTTGCTTTTTGGGAAGAAAAAAATATTTTTAAAAAATCTCTTGAAAAAGAATCGCCCCTCGGTGAGTTTGTCTTTTTTGACGGTCCTCCTTTTGCTACAGGGGAAGCACACTATGGCCATGCGGTACCAGGTACTGTAAAAGATGTCATTCCACGATACAAAACTATGCGAGGATATCATGTTCGACGTCGATGGGGATGGGATTGCCATGGTCTTCCTGTTGAAAACCTCATTGAAAAAGAATTAAAGCTGGCATCAAAAAAAGATATTATCGACTACGGTATTGGTAAATTCAATGAAGCTGCTCGAACTAGTGTAATGAGATATGCAGATGATTGGAGACGAGTAATTCCAAGACTTGGACGCTGGGTAGATATGGAGGATGACTACCGTACTATGGATACTACATATACTGAATCAGTATGGTGGGCGTTTTCTGAATTACACAAGAAAGGTCTTGTCTATGAAGGATTTAAATCAATGAATCTATGTCCTCGATGTGAGACAACCCTCTCTAACTTTGAGGTTAGTCAAGGATACAAGGATATTACAGATATCTCAGTGTATGTGAAGTTTAAGGTTATAGGTAAAGAAAATACGTTCTTCCTCGCCTGGACAACCACCCCATGGACTCTTCCTGGAAATGTTGCTCTTGCAGTTAATCCCGATATTGCATATGTAACTATTAATGTAAAAGGGGAGAATATCATTCTTGCTCAGGAAAGATTGTCTGTTGTAAAAGAAGAACATACGGTTGTATCAACAGTGAAAGGATCTGAACTTGTGGGCATGTCCTATGAACCTGTTTTCCCATACTATGCTCAAGATGAGAAATTGCTCAACAGAGCACAGGGTTGGAAGGTATATGGTGCTGAATTTGTTACAACTACTGATGGTTCAGGAATTGTACATATTGCTCCCGCATTTGGTAATGATGATTATGAACTTTCTCTTGTTCATAAGCTTCCTTTCGTTCAACATGTTACCACTCATGGAATCTTTAAACCCGAAGTGATTGATTTTGCTGGAATGGAGGTGAAGCCAAAAAATACCCCCGAAGAAAAAGACAAACATCAGAAAGCAGATATTGAGATTATAAAATACTTAGCTCGTACAGGAAATTTGTTTGCAAAAGAAAAAATCATACACTCATACCCTCATTGTTGGCGTTGCGACACTCCACTTCTTAATTACGCGGCATCTTCATGGTTTGTAAAAGTTACTGAAATTAGAGATAGGTTGGTAAAAGAAAATGAAAAAGTAGTATGGACACCTTCTGAAATTGGAGAGGGAAGATTTGGTAATTGGCTTCGAGGAGCACGAGACTGGGCAATTTCAAGATCACGATTCTGGGGTGCGCCACTTCCCGTATGGAAAGATACTGTTACAGGTGAATATGAAATACTCTCTTCAATTAAAGAGCTTTCTTCACGAAGCAAGGCACGTAATACATACTATACAGTTCGACATGGAGAAGCCGAGAACAATACTCTTTCTGTGGTAAGTTCTCATCCTGACAATCCTCATCATCTGACAGCCCTAGGTAGGGAGCAGGCACATAAGGCGGGAGAATGGTTGAAGGATAGGGGTATAGATATGATATTTGTCTCTCCCTTTGTCCGTACACGAGAGACCGCAGCAATCATTGCTGAAGTTATAGGTCTTTCTCCAGAAAAGATAGTAACAGATACACGTCTCAAAGAACTTGATGCGGGTGTTTGGAACAACAAACCATTTTCTGATTTCCTTAAAAACTTTGCACATGCCAATCGATTCGCCACTCGTCCCGAGGGAGGTGAGAATTATATTGATATTAAAAAGAGAATGGGAGATATGCTCTATGATCTTGAATCACGCTATGAGGGTAAGAACATTCTCATAGTTTCTCATGATTCACCACTGTTCTTGCTTCATTCAGCAGCACAAGGACTTGATCAAGAACAATCTCTTGCACTACGAGGTACTAATGATCACTATAATCATAATGCAGAGCCAGAAGAACTCGATTTCTCTCCACTACCTCATAATGAAAATTATGAAATCGATCTCCATAGACCATATATTGATGAAGTAAAACTCATCTCAAAGAAAGGTAATCCACTTGTCCGTATTCCTGAAGTATTCGATTGTTGGTTTGAATCAGGTTCTATGCCATTTGGTGAATCACATTATCCATTTGAGAAAGATGAATTTGATCCTCATACAGGAATCTCACATTTCTTTAAGAAATCAAAAGGATATCCAGCTGATTTCATTGCAGAAGGACTCGATCAAACTCGTGGCTGGTTCTACTCAATGCTTGTTCTTGGTGTAGGACTCTTTGGCTCATCACCTTACAAACATGTCATTGTAAATGGTTTGGTTCTCGCAGAGGATGGTCAGAAGATGTCAAAATCAAAAAAGAACTATCCCGATATACGTCTGATGATTAACAAATATGGAGCTGATGCTCTACGGTATTACCTCATGGCATCTCCTCTCGTTCATGCTCAAGATTTCTGTTTCTCAGAAAAGGGAGTAGACGAAGTGGTGAAGAAACATATTGGTCGCCTTAACAACGTAGTGACATTCTATGAAATGTATGCGCAGAAAACATCACATGTTGTTCGAAGTACACATCCACTTGATGTGTGGATTCGTACACGAGTTGCTGAATTAACTCGAGAAGTAACTCAAAATCTTGAGATGTATGCAATCGACAAAGCAACACGACCGTTTGCAGATTTCATTGATGATCTTTCAACATGGTATCTTCGAAGATCTCGTGATCGATTCAAGAGTTCTGATGCAGAAGACAAAGCAATGGCTCTTTCAACGACACGTTCTGTTCTTCTTGATGTGGTAACTCTTCTTGCTCCATTCATGCCATTTGTATCAGAGGATATATATATGCGGATAAAGGGGGAGGGAGATGAAGAAAGTGTACATCTTCGTTCATGGCCTCAAGTAGAGGGGTATGATGAAAAAATACTTACCTCAATGCGTGAGGCACGTATGATTGCTTCATTAGGACTCGAAGCTCGTATGAGGGCAAAGATAAATGTTCGACAACCACTCTCACGCCTTACCCTTAAGAAGAATCTTGATTTGAATCTTGTTCCCATTGTAGAAGATGAAGTTAATGTAAAAGAAATTCGTATTGACCCTCAGCAGAGTGAGGAGCTTGTTCTCGATACTGTCATTACGGATAGTTTGAAAGAAGAGGGAACTGTACGAGAACTCATTCGAGCAATTCAAGATCTACGTAAAGAAAAAGGACTGACCATACATGATCGAGCTCTTCTTAAGATTGAGACGGATGATAGGGGAAGAAAACTCATCGAAAAAGCAAGAATTGAGATTGTGAATACAACAACCCTCAAGGATATTGTTTTCGTAACCCTTACTGGAGATATGAAAAATATCGGTGACATGTCAGTAAAGATTGATATTGAGAAATAGAAAAGGAGGTGCGATCATGCGGTCGCACCTCCAGCTAGGACCCCATGCTGAAACCCAGGTTAGTATGAAGTCTAAGAATACCCGTGGAAACCCCATTAGGCCCCCACACGATACTTCGCGTTCTAAAGAACAAGGTATCAGTTACAAATGCTAGCATATACTCTACATATTCACCATGCACCATATCTACACGACACCAGCCTTTGTAGTACACAGCACCCCCTACGGAGAAGCTGGAAAGTTCCTCCTCCTCTTTACCCGAGATTTCGGTATGATTGGTGCAGTTGCTCAGGGTGTGCGTTCTCATGTATCTAAACTCAGGTATCATCTTCAGGATTCACATTTCTCTACAATATCAGTGGTAAGGGGGAAGGAGGTGTGGAGAATCACGGGAGCACATGGTATGGAATCTGTACCTCGAACTCCAATTCATAACAGGGTGCTTAAACTCCTTAAACGTCTTCTTCAGGGTGAAGAAAAGAATGAACCTCTCTTCAATCTTCTCGCTGTATTTTACGAAACTCCCGTATCATCTGATCTTCATCATCTTCTTGAAACACTTACGGTATTACGAATCATAGCTACCCTAGGGTATGCTCAGAAGAAGGAAGAACTCACTCCATTTCTCAATTCATATGACATATCTCCTGAGACACTTCATTCTTTTGAATCAGTTTCCAAACTGGCCCTTGAGACGATAAACAAGGCTCTCAAAGAGAGTCATTTGTGATATAATATCCTTTGTTATGAATCCCGATGATTCAAGTAAAATTGAAAGATTAAAAAAATCCCTGTATTCTCGCACAGCTCCTGATGTTCGCAGCAAGCGAAGATTTCGTTTTAATCCACTTACCCCCACCATCGCTACTGACTGGGAGCATGAATCGGAGAACTCTGAAGAGGTTGTTTTAAACAAAAAATACGAAGATCATACTATGTCATTTCTCACTAAGCTCCTCATAGGTTCCATACTTTTTTTCATCGCCGCACTTGGTATAGGTGCATATCTTGTTTTTAATGGATCAAATATCGTTTCAGCAAACAATATCGACATTCTGGTAAATGGCCCACTTTCTGTTGCTGGTGGAGATCCTGTTTCATTTGATATACAAATTTCAAACAAGAATAATGTAAAACTAGAAACAGTAGATCTTTCAATAGACTTTCCATCAGGTACTGTTGATCCTGATGATACAACTAAGAGTCTTACCAATTTCCGCCAACTCATTTCTGATATTGAACCAGGTGGAATGGGGCAGAAGACAATACGAGCAGTGCTCTATGGTGAGGAGAATACTAAGAAGAATATAGAAATTACTGTTGAGTATCGTGTAAAGAATTCTAATGCGGTATATCAAAAGAAGAAGACATTTGATGTACTCATGAGTTCATCCCCAATTACTCTTTCTGTTGATTCATACAAAGAGGTAACTGCAGGGCAAGAATTTGAAATGGAAGTCTCAATGAAATCAAATTCAAAGGAGGTTATAAAAAACATACTCTTTAAGGCTGTATATCCTTTCGGTTTTAATTTCATTTCTTCTGATATAAAGCCACTTGCTGATAATGCAACATGGAAGGTGGGTGATATACCACCAGGAGGTAAGAAGGTTATAAAGATAAAAGGTAAGCTTGAGGGTCAAGATGATGAGACTCGAGTATTTCGATTTGTTATCGGATCAAGTAGTGTACGTAATGACAAGGTAATTGGCACAGAATATATTACATCTACTCAAGACGTTACAATTAAAAAACCATTCATAAGTGTTGGTGTTGAAATTGATGGGGAAGAAACAGCTGAAGATCAGATTGTAGAATTTAATAAATCAGTACCTGTTAAAGTGACATGGTTTAACAATCTCGATACCTCTGTCCTTGATGGAGAGATCCGGGTCAAGCTTTCAGGTTCTGCTCTCGACAAAGGATCAATTGATGCTGGAGAAGGATTGTATCGTGCGTCTACGAATGAAATTGTGTGGGATAGTAAGACAACACCAGAGCTTTCAAATATTGGAGCAGGAGAATCGGGTAATATTAGATTCACTCTTGTTCCACGTGATCTCAGTAATTCTTCTCAATTAGTACTCAATCCTTCAATTGATTTGAGTGTCGGAGTTAAGGGTAATAGAAGTTCAGAGAATAATGTTTCAGAAGTAATATCAACATCTGCTGTAAGGAAAATGAAAGTAAGTTCAGCTCTCGGTCTCACTGCTCAAGTTCTTCGAAATGGTGGAGCCTTTGAAAATACAGGACCAATTCCTCCAAAAGTTGATCAAATGACTACATATACTGTTGTTTGGACGGTTGATAATTCATCAAATGTAGTTTCGAATATGGAGATAAGTAGTAGCTTGCCTGCATATGCAAAGTGGATGGGTAAGATCTCACCAAGTTCAGAAGATATTAGCTATAACTCAGTTGATGGACAAATAGTATGGAAAACTGGTAATGTAGGGACATACACGGCACAAAATTCAAAGCGTAGACAGGTATCATTTCAGGTAGGTATAACCCCAAGTTTAACACATGTGGGTAATGCGCTTGATATTACAAAACAGACAGAATATAGGGCTCGTGATGAGTATACAGGAGAAACTTTGTCAGGAAGGGTAGAACCACTCTCAACTCGTTTTAGTACCGATCAAACGTATAAGGATGGTGATGAAAAAGTTGTTCAATAAATTTAGATTATATGACACACAATACACAGACAGAATCAACTATGGAAAAGATAATTTCTCTTGCTAAGAGAAAGGGTTTTATCTATCAAGGCTCTGAAATATACGGAGGTCTTGCGGGAACATGGGATATGGGTCCTCTTGGAGTTTCATTGAAAAATACAATTAAAAATCTATGGTGGAAGAAATTCGTAACTCTTCGAGAAGATATGTATGGTATTGATGCTGCAATACTCATGAATCAGGATGTGTGGAAGGCAAGTGGTCATGTAGGTGGATTCTCCGATCCTCTTGTTGAGTGTAAGAAGTGCAAGCATCGTTTTCGTGCAGATCATCTTGAGGACAAAAACAAATGTCCTGATTGTGGAGGGGGGCTCGGTGATCCAATTCAATTTAACATGATGTTTAAGACTCATGTTGGAGCAATGGAGGACAGTACCTCAATTTCATATCTTCGACCAGAAACAGCTCAAGGTATGTTTGTGAATTTTAAAAATGTTATTGATAGTTTTCATCCAAAACTTCCATTCGGTCTTGCTCAAATTGGTAAGGCTTTTCGTAATGAAATTGCTCCTCGAGATTTTGTTTTTCGTTCTCGAGAGTTTGAGCAAATGGAAATTGAGTATTTCGTTGACCCACGAGATACCGACAAGGTAAACAAAGTATTTGATGAACTCCATGCTGAACAGCTCTCATTCCTTAAAGAAATCGGACTTTCTTCAGAGAAGATACATGTGATAGAGGTTCCTGCGAGTGATCGTGCCCACTATTCAAAGCGTAGTGTTGATACTGAATATGATTTTCCATTCGGACAGAAAGAACTTCTCGGTCTTGCATACAGAACTGACTATGATCTTAAGGCACATTCTGAGAAGAGTGGTACTGATCTATCATATTTTGATGAGGAAACTAAAGAACGATTCATTCCTCATTGTATTGAACCTACTTTCGGTGTAGATCGCCTTGTTCTTGCTGTTCTGTCTGAAGCATATACTGAAGATGAACTTGGTGGGGAAAAGCGAGTCTATATGAAATTCTCTCCAAAGATTGCACCAGTAAAAGTTGCTGTATTTCCACTTCTCAAAAACAAGCCTCAGCTTGTAGAGAAAGCTCGTGAAATCTATATGCAATTACGAAAAGATATTGATGGTGTTGTGTTTGATGACAATGGGAATATTGGAAAGAGATACAGACGACAAGATGAAATTGGTACACCTTTCTGTGTAACCATAGATTTTGATACCGTAGAGAAGGGTTCTGGGGTTACTATTCGTCATCGTGATACAGGGGAACAGGAGAGGGTTTCAATAGATGAACTATCATCATTTCTGAAATCAAAGATGTAGAAGTAAAGAGGCACCAACAGGTGTCTCTTTACTTTCTAAATATAATGTGAGAATCTGTCTATGGCGGTCCAACAATGTATTGAAGGGACATTATGCACCTAATCGTTTTTAAAGTTACCCCACAATTAAGTGGACGCGGTGGAGGATCTTTTGTGCGCGTTTTGATCAAAGAATATGGTGTAGGAGGCAGTTCAGAATGTGATGTGCTACGAAAAGAGCTTGATCGTGACGGTACTCTGAGCGATGGATGTGAATCCTCTCTTTTGGAGGATGTTGACCTTGCGTCTTTTCTGCCGCTTGATCAAATTGCAAGGAAAGAACCAGCCCAATTACTTTCCTTCCTTCAGCCTTTGATTAACTCCATATTTTCTCAGGGAGTTGCTGAAGAACATGATCGATTGATTGCTGAACCATGATCCCCCCCCTCGAAAGCCCTGACCCTGCTCAGGGCTTTTCTTCTGGTTTGAGTATGCTAGAGTATCTTCATGTTGTATAACAAAACCACACTTGAGAATGGTCTCAAAATTATCACTGTTCCCATGAAAGACAATCCTGCAGTAACTGTTCTTGTTATGGTAGAAACAGGATCTAAGTATGAGAAAGAAGAAGAGGGAGGACTCGCTCATTTCATTGAGCATATGGTATTTAAGGGAACTCCTCGTCGTCCTTCCGCTCTCCTCATTTCAAGTGAACTTGAATCTCTTGGTGCTCAGTATAATGCTTTTACCTCTCAGGAATTTACTGGATACTATGCAAAGGTACGTGCGGAATATCTAGATCATGCTCTTGATATTGTTTCAGATATGTTCCTCAATCCTCTTTTTGAGAAGAATGAAATTGAGAAAGAAAAGGGAGTGATAGTTGAAGAAATACGCATGTACAAAGACCTACCTCATAGACATATCTATGATCTTTTCATGAGTCTCGTCTATGGCAATCAACCTGCAGGAAGAGAGATTACTGGTACTGAACAGACCGTGAAGAGTTTTTCTCGTGAGAATTTCTTGTCATACAGAAAAGATCACTATGTTGCTTCCGCAACTTCAGTTATCATATCCGGATCTTTTAACGAAGGGGAGATTGTTGAGAAGATACAGAAATATTTTAAAGATATTCCAGAACTTCCTAAAATCCCTAAACTTCCTGTTGTCGAATCTCAGAGTATTCCTCAGCTTGCTGTGGAGTTCAAGAAGACTGATCAGGCACATATTGTTCTCGGATTCCGCTCATATGATGTTCACAGTGAGCATGACACTACTCTTCGTGTTTTAGCTTGTCTTTTGGGAAAGGGAATGAGTTCTCGTTTGTTTCAAAAATTACGTGAAGAAATGGGTGTTGGATACTATGTATATGCAAGTCATGATGCGTATACTGATCATGGACTATTCACACTTGCAACAGGTATTGATACATCTCGTATCGATGAAGTCATACCTGTTCTTCTCAGTGAGTGTAAGAAAATTATTGAAGAGCCGATAACTGAAGTTGAGTTAAAGAAGGTCAAAGATTACATGTCAGGATCTTTTGTACTTGCACTTGAGACATCTGATGCTCGGGCAGAACATTTTGCTTCTCAGGATATTTTGAAGGGTAAGTTACAGTCTCCTGAGGAAGAGATCTTGGAAATTGAGAGAGTGACTGTTGAGGATATTAAGAAAGTAGCGCGTCTCATATTTAAGAATGAAGGACTTAATTGTGCTATTATAGGGCCATATGAGGATAGGGAGAGATTTGTTAAACTCTTAAAACTATAGCCATGAAGCCATACTATATTACAACAACACTTCCATATGTGAATGCAGAGGCGCATGTCGGACATGCTGTTGAGTTCATACGTGCAGATGTCATTGCTCGGGTAAAGAAGATACAAGGGTATCAAGTTTTTTTCAATACAGGCACTGATGAGCATGGAACAAAGATAGCGCGTAATGCTGAGTCTCTCGGTGTTGATACACAGCTCTACGTTGATGAGAAAGCAGAGAAATTTAAGGAACTATTACCACTTCTTGGTATTTCTGATGATATACATTTCACCCGAACCACTGATCCTCGTCACAAGGAGGCTGCGCAGGCTTTTTGGAATATATGCATGAAGAATGGTTTTCTCTACAAAAAGAACTACAAGATAAAATATTGTGTGGGGTGTGAGTTGGAGAAAACAGATTCTGAATTAGTTGATGGTAAATGTTCCATACATCCAGCTCTTTCGATTGAAGAGATTGAAGAAGAGAACTATTTCTTTGCTTTTTCAGAATTTGAAAAACAACTCCTTAGTCTCTATGAGAAAAATCCACGTTTTGTCATTCCAGATTTTCGTTTCAATGAAATACGTTCTTTTGTAGAAAGGGGATTACAAGACTTCAGTGTGTCACGTCTCAAGAGCAAGATGCCATGGGGTGTTCCTGTTCCTGGTGATGAGAATCATGTTATGTATGTATGGTTTGATGCTCTTGTGAATTATATTTCTGCACTTGGTTGGCCTCATGATGCTGAATCATTTAAAAAGTGGTGGATAGATACGGGTGGTGTTGTTCAATATTGTGGTAAGGATAATCTCCGTCAGCAATCTGCTATGTGGCAAGCTATGCTTATGGCAGCAGAACTTCCTCCTTCACGACAAATTGTCATCAATGGTTTTGTAACTGGAGAGGGGGGTATAAAGATGAGTAAGTCATTGGGAAATGTCATAAATCCTCTCGATATCATTAAGGAATATGGCACAGATGCTCTTCGCTACTACGTACTCCGAGAGATTCAACCTTTTGAAGATAGTCCTTTTACACTCGAGAAGTTTAAGGAGGCATACAATGCACATCTTGCTAACGGACTTGGTAATCTTGTTAGTCGAACTCTAAAAATGATGATTGATAATGGGGTTGTGTGTGATTGGAAATCTCTTGATGAGACTATCTCTCAGCAGAAGGTAAGTGCTTCTGGGTCATATCATGAATATTTCGAATCATTTGAACGATATGAGATCAATCGAGCTTGTGATCAGGTTTGGTCACTCATACAGTCTTTGGACAAGAAAATACAGGATGAACAACCATTCAAAGTGGTGAAAGTTGATGCTGAAAAAGGAAAAGCTATTATCAAAAGTCTTGCAGAAGATCTCTATCGTGTTGCTGATATGCTCATACCGCTACTTCCACAAACAGCAGAGGGTATTAAAGAACTTCTCATGTCTTCTCGTATGCCGGATCAACCTTTGTTCCTCAGAAAATAGATGAAACTATCATATTTTGATATACATTGTCATATTAATTTTGATGTATACGATATGGATCGTGAAGAAGTAATTGCTCGTGCGGAGGAGAAGGGAGTGGGGATGATTGTTGTGGGTACCAACAAAGAGACATCACGAAAGGCGATTGAGATTGCCGAAAAGTATGAACATATATATGCAATTATAGGACTTCATCCTATTGAAACTCCTTGTGAGGTCTTTGATGCTGAGGTGTATAAGACTATGGCTATGCATCCAAAGGTGGTTGGTATCGGGGAATGTGGACTCGATTATTTCCATGGACATGAAGGAGATATCCCTCTCCAGAGAAAGGTGTTTGAGGCTCATATTGCCCTTGCAAATGAGGTAAAGAAACCACTCATGCTTCATATTCGTAATGGTGTCGACAACAAGAATGCTTACAAAGATTCACTCGAAATACTTGAGAAACATGCTCGAGTTCCTGGGGACGCACATTTTTTTGCTGGTACTATGGACGAGGCGCGATCATTTATTGAAAAAGGGTTTAGGATATCTTTTACAGGAGTTATTACATTCACCCGTGATTATGATGATGTTATACGTACTATTCCTCTCAATATGATTATGACAGAAACTGATGCCCCTTATGTTGCTCCAGTTCCTTATAGGGGAGAGAGGAATGAGTCAAGCTATGTCGATGCTGTAGTGAAGACAATTGCTTCTGTGCGGGGTGAAGATATAGAGAAGGTTCAGGAACAGATTCTATCTAATGTTCATGAGTTGTTCCATATTTCGTTGTAATTTATCGAAATTTTAACTTTTCTTGAACTTTATTTCATAAGTATATTGATAGTATCGATACATGCCGATTACTACGGCATCAATTGATTTTATACTATCCATATGGTAATCTCACCTTACGTGCATTTATAAAAATTTAATCAGTGTACAGTCTTGGTTCGCACGGACCATGCTCCGCTAATTGGGCGGATTACTGTCACTAAGCCGTTATAAGGCAAGATCTATGGCAGCAGAGAAAGTATTGAAAGATGAACGAGTTGGTGTCTATGAAATAGGATATCTCCTCATTTCTTCTTTACCAGAAGAGAAAGTTGAATCAGTAACAACTTCACTTCGAGAGCATCTTACAAAAAAGGGTGCTACATTGATAGCAGAAGAGGCTCCTGAACTTCGAACTTTGGCATATACTATGACAAAGAAGATCGGTGCTTCAAATCATAAGTTTGATGAGTCATACTTCGGATGGTTTAAGTTTGATCTTCCAGTAAAAGAAATTGCTGGTATCAAAAAGGCATTTGAAGAACATGCTCAGATGCTTAGAGTTCTTGTGGTATCAACAGTTCGAGATACTACATATTTGGGTAAAAAGTCACCAACAGCAGTAATTAAAATTGAAGAACCTGCTCTTGTTGCACCTGAAGCAAAGGATGCTCCTGAAGCTTCTACTGAAGAGGTTGATAAAAGCATTGATGCTCTAGTGAAAGAGGCGTAAATTAAGTAATTTATTAGCTTATCGCACAAAAACATATGTATCTAAACAGAGCCATGGTTATAGGGAATCTTACACGAGACCCTGAAGTGAAAGCTCTCCCATCAGGGATTAAGGTGTGTTCATTCAGTGTTGCCACTAATCGAGTCTGGAAAGACAAGAGTGGTGCTAAGCAAGAATCAGTTGATTATCACAATATCGTAGTTTTCGGTAGACAGGCTGAAACAGCAGGGCAGTATCTCAAAAAGGGATCTAATGTTCTTGTTGAAGGCCGAATGCAGACTCGATCTTGGGATGCTCAGGATGGGCAAAAGAAGTATAGAACTGAGATAGTTGCGGATCGTGTTCAGTTCGGATCAAGACCTGGAGCCAGTGCTCCTTCTTCGAAAACCGAATCAGCACCAGCTGAAAAAGATATACAACCAGGAGGCGATGTTATAGATTACCCAGAGGAAGAGATCAATCCAGATGATATTCCATTCTAACCCTATCAATTATCACATTAGTTAAAAGAATATGAACAAACAGTGTTATTTCTCACAAAACAATATTCGACATATAGATTACAAGGATACAGAAATTCTTAAGAAATTCTTGAATCCTCATGGACGAATTATTAGTCGAAAGAAGACGGGGGTATCTGCTCGTAGTCAGCGACAGCTCGCTATTGCAGTAAAGTACGCTCGTTTTATGGGACTTCTTCCATACACAGCTCGATAAATAAAAAAGAGCCACTCATATGAGTGGCTCTTTTTTATTTATTCACACGCTCTCTGTATTCTCCAGTTTCTGTATTGATCTTTATGATATCTCCTTCGTTTACGAAGAGTGGGGCATTGATATTAGCTCCTGTCTCAAGTTTTATCACCTTGTTTCCACCAGTAGCACTATCTCCCTTGATATTAGGTGGAGCCTCAGTAACTTTAAGTTCTACAACGATTGGGTACTTGAATCCCACTATCTGTTCTCCAAAAAGTAATTGTTTGATAACGGAATTTGGTTTAAGGAATCGAGATTGATCTCCAGCAACTTCTGCACTCACACTAAATCGAGTTGAAGGATTTTCGGGTAAACAGAACCAGAATTCTCCTCTGTTGTTATAGAGGTATTTAACTTCTCGTTCCTCAATTTCTGCCTCGGCAATCTTTTCAGATTGATGGAAGGAATACTCGGTTACCTTGCCGGTAATGAGGTTTTTTAATTTTGTTGCATTAACTGGCTTTCTTTGTTGTTTACGAAATACATGAGATGAGAGAACTTCATAAGGTTGCCCATCAAGCACGATGAATTTCCGTTCAACTATTTCATTATATTCAAGCATTGACATAGGCTTCTATCTTACACTTTTATATCTCTTCTGCAAGTTTTACTCGTATTTTTGCAAGTATTTCATCTCGTATTGATACATTCTCTTTGAGAAATTGACGAGTCGCATCATATCCACGTCCAAGCTTTGTTTCACCATAGCTATATGATGTTCCTGTTTTCTGTATGAGTTCCATCTTCTCACCAAGGGCAATAATTTCTCCTTCTTGAGAAATACCTTCGTTGTACATAAGGTCAAACTCAGTTTGACGGAAGGGAGCAGCTACTTTGTTTTTTACAACCTTTACTCTAACTCGTCCTCCCATAATTTCTTCACCTTTTTTAATCTGTGCAATACGACGTATATCAAGACGTACTGATGTGTAGAATTTCAATGCTTTTCCTCCTGGTGTAGTTTCTGGGTTTCCAAACATAACACCAATTTGCATACGGATCTGATTGATGAAAATAACTACTGTTTTTGATTTAGCGACTATACTCGTAAGCTTTCGAAGAGCTTGAGACATAAGTCGTGCTTGTTTACCGACATGATGTGCACCCATATCTCCCTCAATCTCATCTTTTGGAGTTAGTGCAGCAACAGAGTCTATGACGATAACATCCATTTTTCCTGAACGAACAAGACTCTCTACGATTTCAAGCGCTTGTTCTCCTGTGTCTGGTTGAGATATGAGAAGCTCATCAGTCTTTACTCCAATTCTTTTTGCATAATCAGGATCCATTGCATGTTCTGCGTCAATGAAGGCACAAATTCCATTTTGTTTCTGAGCTTCCGCAACTATGTGAAGGGAAAGAGTTGTTTTTCCTGAAGATTCTGGTCCAAAGATCTCAATTATTCTTCCACGAGGCATTCCACCTACACCGAGAGCTGCATCGAGACCAATTGAACCTGTAGGTATTGCATTTACACTGACCTTAGGTTTTTCCCCAAGTTTCATAATAGACTCATCACCAAATTTCATACGAATTGCATCGAGGGTATCTGTGATACCGAGGGTTGGATCAGGTTTCTTGATAGGGGTTTCTACTGAAGTTGTTTCTTCCGTTTTGTTTTTTATTTCTTTTACTTTTTTTGCCATACAGATTTATTAGAGGTTAATGTGGGTACTGGGTACTGTATCTAATTGTACACGGTCTTAGCTATTTTTGATATATAAGTTCGAGGGTATATGTTGTTGATCTCTTGAATTTATCCTGAGCTTCGAAGTGTATGGCGTTGTATCCAGGGAGGAGTACAAGGGTTTCTTCAAATACCCCAAGAGCATCGATGGTGAGAGGGCGTCCATTCATGGTAAGGTCTTTTATGCGCTGAGCTTCTCCTTGTGTGATTACTGTCGATGTCGAGAATAGTGAACCATTTTCTGGTGAATGAATAGTGATGAGGGGACCTCGAGAGAAATCTCGGGTTTTCAGGTATGTATATCCAAGAACAATTATGAAAATGAGGGATATTCCTATTATTCGTAATAATCTTTTTATTCCTTCTCTATTCATGAGTTCTGTAATTCATCATTTCCAGCCCCTAATCCTTCTTCAGGACTTGCTGATGCTCCTGTTGCGACTCCATACACTTCTCGTGGCTTCGATCCATTTGCTGGGCCTATAACCCCACGTTCTTCAAGCATATCCATGAGTCGAGCTGCTCGAGAATATCCAACACCAAGCTTTCTTTGCAAGAAGGACGTAGATGCCTTTCCTGTACTGATAACAGTTTCTCGTGCTGATTCATACATATCATCTTCATTCCCAATATCATCACCATCTTCATCGAAGCTCGATTCAAATATCGCATCCTTTCCAACCTCTGGGGTAGCAAGGTTTATCTCTCCCATGACCTCATCTTTGTAGGCATCAGCAAGGTATTTTACGACCTTCTTGAGTTCTGCTTCAGATATATATGCAGACTGAAGACGTTGTGGTTTTGACATTTCGGAACCAAGGTAGAGCATATCTCCAGCTCCAAGGAGCTTTTCAGCACCTCCGGTATCAAGAATTGTTCGAGAGTCAATCTGTGCAGATACCTGAAGTGCTACACGGGTAGGAACATTGGCTTTAATGAGTCCTGTAATGACATTTACACTAGGTCTTTGTGTTGAGAGAATGAGGTGTATACCGACTGCACGACTCATTTGTGCAAGACGCACAATTGCTGATTCAAGCTCTCGGGGATATGTTTGCATAATATCTGCAAGCTCATCTACCACAATGACAATATATGGCATGCTTTCAGGGAGATTTGTTTCATCACCTGATTTTGCTTTCTCAAGAGCGTCAGCAAGAATATTCTTATGATATGAGTCGATATCTCGTACGGTATGTTTTTCAAGAACATCATATCTTCTGCTCATTTCCTTTGCTGCCCATTTAAGTGCGAGGATGGCTTTCTTTGCATCTGTTATGACGGGGGTAAGGAGATGGGGTATTTTGTTATAGAGAGTTAATTCAACTCGCTTAGGGTCGATCATAATGAATTTGAGATTTTCAGGAGAATTTCGGAAAAGCAAAGATGTGATGATTGCGTGAATGGTTACAGATTTTCCAGATCCTGTAGCTCCGGCGATGAGCATATGGGGTGCCTTAGCAAGATTTGAGAAGAATGATTTTCCTGAGATACCCTTACCAAGTGATATGAGAAGGGGTTTATCTGAGTCTTGATAGTCGGCAGAACCAAGGAGTGTGGCAAGACCAACGGTTGTTTTTGTTGTATTTGGTATTTCAATTCCTACGAGAGATTTACCAGGAATTGGAGCTTCAATACGTATTGGATGTGCGGCAAGAGCAAGGGCGAGGTCATTGTTAAGTGTTACTATCTTAGAAAGTTTAACCCCTTCAGCTGGTTTGAGGGCATATCGTGTGACTGATGGTCCTATAGATATTTCATCCATTTCAACACTAATACCGAAGTTTTGGAGAGTTCGTTTTATGATATTTGCATTTGCCTTAATGTCTCCTGTTTCTGGCTTACCCTTATCTTTTTCAAGAAGAGAGAGAGGTGGGGGAGTGAATGGTTTAAGACTGTATACTCGACTTACATTATTAAGTTCAATTTCTCCTTCTTCTGATTTGAGTATCTTTTCTTTCTTTTTCATGTCCTGCATTCTCACTTCCTCCTTTTCAATCTTCCTCTCAACATCTTCTACCGCCTTATCAATACCACGAGCTTGGGGAACTGGAGCAGGGTCTACTTCCATCTCTTCTTCAACTTCCTCTTTTCTAAACCATTTCCAGAATTTCAAATGTTCGAGAGTGAAATGGGTTTCAAGAGTGATGAGTACTGAGATGACAAGAAATGCAAGGAGAAGCACTGCTGTAGCATATACATCCATTATCGATATGAGAGGTGATGAAATGAATTTACCTAAAATACCCCCTTCATGGGCAATGAGAAGATTAATCAGTCCTAAACCTGATGTAAGGAAAAGGAATACACCAATAGCTTTTGACCACTTGAAGCGAGGTTTGATTCCCTTGAGATGTGAAAAAGCTGTCATAACACTTGCGATTGGTAGGAGAAAATATCCGAGACCAAACCATGTCTTGAGGAATTCATATACATATTTTCCTACAGGATCGGCAAGGTGAAATGGGGCAAGAAGGAAGAGTAGGGCAAGCACAAAAAAAAGTATTGCATATACAGCTTGTAATGTTTCAGTCCCAACTCCATCTCGGGATCTTTCCGTATCTTTTTCCTTGAGAGAATCTTTTTTCTTTTTTGAAGCCATGGTAATAAAATCTTTGTTAAATTATGTAGTAATAATACCACATGGATTGTGTATATGCTTACTTATGTGTCATAGCTCGAAAGACCTCTTTACATGTCTCTATAGACCTTTATATAATGGACGTACTTAAGCGTGACCTTTACATTGAAATGTCTCAAAGACAAGTAGATAAGAGACATAAAATATATAAAAGACATATGTCAGACAACAATAAATTCAATGAATGGAAGTCTCTAGGAATCTTTAATAAAGATGAGAATTTTTCATATGTCTTCAAAAAGACAGAGAAGATTGTATCAGCCATTCACCTTGTAACAAATTTTGTTAAGGACTCAGAACCTCTAAAAAAAGACATCCGTGATGAGTCTCTCATCCTCCTGTCGCTGTCTCTAAGTCTCAATAGTAATGATGAAAGTGGGAGGTCTCACCTCATTCATAGTTTCTTCATGTCAGCCTTCGAAATATCATCGCTTCTCAACATAGCTTCAACAGGAGAATTGATATCAAAGATGAATTCTTCGGTTATAAGTAATGAGATTGATCTACTTGTGGCTTTTATAAAGAAAGTCTCACTCATTAATATTGAGCAAGCTGGGTACATATTGTCCGATACATTCTTTGCAACTGATACACCTTATCAAGGACAGGGTATTGCTCCTAAGCTTGATAAGAAAGAGGAAATGAAGATAAAGACTATAAAAGACATAAAGGACACCAAAACAAGTAGACAAGAGAATATTATAAATCTCCTTAAAAAGGACTCAAATTTAACCATAAAAGACTTTCTTAAAGTAATAACCGATTGTAGTGAGAAAACAATACAAAGAGAGCTCATTGTCCTTGTGGAAAAAGGTATTGTAAAGAAGGAGGGGGAGAGACGTTGGAGTCGGTATTCTCTTGCTTGATTTTTTGACTTTAGACCTCAAATCGTGTAGTATGGCTGTGTGGATATTACCCTGAAATAAGACTTATCCACATTGGTTTTTTTGCAGATATTAGCCTTCAGAGGTTATAATATCTATTGTCGTACGTTGACAATCAAATAGGTCTTAGATTTTACAGAAAAACCCATTCTTTTACGGTTAGTTAAAGGTTGTATTTCAGTCTAAATTCTTGCAGCCTAACTTCCTGGCTTGTGTCGATAATATGAGTCGGGAGGCAATGGTGAAATGTTAGTTTATTAGTTTTAATTTGTGCGTTTCAAAGAGGTAGTTTTTTCTTCACAAGATTATTAGTTAATTGAAGAAGAGATTATCTCATTATTAAAAAATATTATTATATGAAGAAATTTATCGTCGCAAGTATCGTTGCGTTGACAGTAGCTCTCGTAGGAGCAGCTTCTGCTAATGCAGCTTTCAACGCCAACCTTACAGTTGGTAGTACTGGATCAGACGTTTCTGCTCTCCAGTCATGGCTTATCAGTAAGGGATTCAACATTCCTTCTATTGCTTCAGGTGCAGCAACACCAGGCTACTTTGGACAGCAAACAAAGACAGCTGTTATTGCTTACCAAGCTAGTGTAGGACTTCCTACAACAGGATTCGTAGGACCTCTTACTCGAGAAAAGCTCAATGGTGGTGCAGTTACAACAACTACAACTACTACAGCTTGCCCAGCAGGATATACATGTACTGCTAACCCAGGAACAACTCCTGCCACAACAGTAACAACAACTCTTAGTGGAACAGATGGAACTATTGCAGATGTAAATACTCTATCTCAGTACAGTAATGAGGAGGTTGGAGATGGTGAGAATGATGTAAAGATCCTTGGATTTGAAGTTGAAGCTTCAAAGGAAGGTGATATCGCTCTCCGATCTGTTAATGTTACTTTTGATGGATCAGCAAACTCAGGATCAACTCGATTGAACCAGTACATTGACTCAGTTAGTGTATGGATGGGATCAAAGAAAGTTGGATCAGCAAATGCTGATGACTTCAACAAGGATAGTTCTGGAGTTTACTCAAAGACAATCACATTGTCAGGTGTATCTGTAAAGGCAGATGCTACAGAGAAGTTCTATGTTGCAGTTGACGCTGCTTCAAACCTCGACTCTGGAGATATCTCAGGAGACGCTTGGACAGTTGATGTAAACAATATCCGATATGAAGATGGAGCTGGTGTAGTTACAACAGAATCTACAACAGGAGATCTTCCTATCTTGAACACAGCTATTTCTTTTGTAAACTTCTCAACTTCAGCTGATACAGAAGTTAAGTTTTCAAAGGATTCTTCAAGTCCTCTTGCAAGTATCGTTGTAGTTGATGATCAGGACAATACAGATGATGTTCTCCTCCTTGTTGGAAAGATCAAGGTAGAAGGTACTTCAGATGTAGTTGTAGATCAGCTTCCTATTACTCTTTCAACAGCAGGAGATTCTGTAGGTGCTCTTACAGGATCACTTAAGCTTATGATTGACGGAGAAGAATATACAGAGTCAGTTGGATTAACTGCTGCTCAGACAGGAACAGTTACATTCGATAACCTCGATCTTACTCTTGATGCTGGAAAGACATATACATTCAAGGTTCTTGCTGATATCAACGATACAAACAATACTGGAGTTATAGCAACAGACTTTGATGAAGGAGATGCTCTCGTAGCCTCATTCACAGCTTCAAACCGAAACATGGCTGATATTGAAAATGAAGAAGGTGATCAACTTTCTGATTCTTCAGAGAAGTCAGGAACAGCTACAGGAGAAGGACAGGAATTCCGAACAAATGGAATTGGTCTTACACTTGTATCTACTGCTACATCAGTTACAGCTGGAACATCAGTTACTGATGACGTAGGACTCTTCACAATCAAGTATAAGGTTACAGCTATCGGTGATACAGTTTACATCTCATCTCTTGCAACTTCAGCAGGTCTTACCTACTCAGTTGATAAGAGTGGAACAGCTACAACAGCAACTTCAATTGCAGCTGCTCTTGTAAACAACACAGACACTTCTCTTACAATAGTAGGAAACTACGAGATTGCAGAAGGAGATTCTGAGACATTCACACTCACAGTTTCTGTTCCAATAAGTTCAGCTTCTGGATCAGGACAGTACCGAAATGCTCTTACAGGAGTTAAGTGGGATACTACTGATGATACATCAATGGATAACACATACTCTTCAGAGCTCGATACATTTAAGACTGATTACGCAGTTCTTAACTAGTGAGAGTTCGATAGTTTGATGATGTAAGTCATTGAACACTACAAAACCACCCCGAAAGGGGTGGTTTTGTTATTTATACCCCCATACTTTATAATGGGTATATGTTATATATACACAAGAGTAGTGGTCCTACAATTCAAAATATTTCAGGGTTTATTATTTCAGTATTTTTCTTTCTTTTTCCATTTATCACCACTAACTATTTCCTCTATGGTCCTACCACACTTCGTTCCCTCAATTTAATTCTTGTTACATCTGTTGTTGGGGTAATGATGTCATCTATTCTTTGTATAAAAAAGAGCCAATTATCATTTAGATTATCTCCAATTACTATTGCTCTGTTTGTTTACTTAGTAGTGTTGCTGATCTCAGCTTTACAAGGTTTAGATTTTGGGAATAGTTTCTGGTCTCTTGCAACAAGAATGACGGGTTTGTGGTATTTAATACATCTTGGATTATTCATATTTTTTATTGTTGATTTTATTAAAACAGAAAAGAATCTTAGAAGAATTATTCTCTGTATAACAACATCAACTGCTTTGTATTCAGTATGTTCCTTGTTTGGCTATGAGGGATTGAAATGGATGTTTTTGAGTGTACAGAATGATGCATTTACGTTCGGTAATTCAACGTTTGCTGGAATGTATATTTTTGCTGCTTTTATATTATCTCTATATTACATATATCAATCTCAAGAAAAGAAGTGGTGGATGTATATTATTCCTGGTGCTCTTGTGATAAATCCATATATTTTAAATAGAAATATATGGATTGGAGACATGAGTTCTGGTTTTGTTGGGGAGGCTCGAGCCTCTGCCTATGTGATAATTCTATCTCTATTCTTTATATTACTCTCATGGATTGTTTCAAAGATACGTAATGTAAAGTATAGGAATAGAACAATATACTCTCTATTCTTCATAGGAACAATTGCACTTGTCTTTTCGGCGTACTCTCTACTTTCTCCATCAGGAGTACTTCGTGATGTTTATATGAAACAAGCTGCAGGTGCTCGTCCTCTTGTGTGGGAAATGTCTGGAAATATAATCTCTCAAAAACCAATTCTTGGTTTTGGTCCAGATAATTTTGAAAGAGTGTATGAATCTCATTATGACAACCGCATACTTGAAGAGAAGTATGGAGCAGAAGCGTGGTTCGATAGAGCCCATAATATTTTTTTAGATAGTCTTATTGACACAGGTATTCTGGGTCTTGTCTCGTATCTCTTGGTATACCTTACTGTAATATTTTGTCTAATTCTTGTGATTACAAGATCACCTCATAGGGGGGATAGGGTGTATGCCAATTTTCTCATCATTTGGTTTACCCTCCATATTGCTGAGTTGCAAACAGCTTTTGATACAAGTATCTCATATCCAATAATCGCTTTCATGCTCGCATCTGTCATTGTGTTGGTTGATCGACTTCCTTTCCATGGAGTATTTAAGGAGTATGCAATTCCTTTTAAACTAAAAGTATCTATAGGATCAATAGTAATCATATTTTGTATCTGGTCTCTCATTTGGGGGTGGTTACCTGTTATGAGATCTCAGATTGCCAATGGATATATCCGCACAGTTGGATCAGCTGAGGGAAGAATTCCAGAATACAAAATTCTATTCAATTCTCCAGTGGACATGCATTCCTTGTTGTGGCGAACAGTTGTTGATTTTCAGAGGGGTATAGGGCAGAATCCACGTGTACTTGAAAGTCCTGATAAGGTTGCAATGTTGAGAAAAGAAATTCAGATTTTCGAAGATTCATATAAAGCATATGTTAAAGAAAACCCTACACATTTCAGAGCCCTGTTAAACTTGGCTGATGTTTTGATTTACGAAAGGTTGTTTGGAATTGATAAATTAAAAGAAGCTCAGTTAGTTCTTGATAATGCTATAAAACTTGTACCACAAGCTCCACAGCCATACTGGATGAAGGCTGTTGCATATCTCTATATGAGAAAGTTTCCTGAGGCTAAGGAGTATGCGAAAAAATCTCTAGATATTAACCCTAATATTACTCAAAGCCAAGATCTGGTAAAATACATCGATAAGTCTATTAAAACGTTTCCAGAAATAGATCTGTATTTCTTTAGACAAATTTAATTAAAGTTACATGAATAAAAAATATATATTAGCAGGCGTTCTTGTGGTTGGTATTATTGTTGTTATATCTACTATCTCTCTTCGTGAGAAAAAAGATATTTCTCAGAATACAAATAGTGATTTTACAGCATCAACTACTCTAAGTACCCCAGTGGTGAGCACATCCTCTGTTGTTATAAAGAAGGAGATTCTTGAAAAAGATGCGTATAAAGATATTTCGGGCAAGTTCTCAATAACACTTCCAAAGGATTGGGCTGTTTTAGACACAATTCGTGCAACCACCACGACATATGTGTGGTTCCATAATCCTTCCGGACTCAAGGATATTACTAATATGAAAATTGTTATCGAGAGATTTGCTCGAGATGATAAAGCAAATGCATTGATAGAGAAAATGGGGGTAGATGCATTTCAAGAGCGCCTTATTGATACTGTAAAACTAAGTAGTCATAACTACAACCTGGTATCAGAGGGATATAAGAAGATAGATGGGAAGACGTTCAGGGAGGTTATTGGGAAATACATCGGCATGAAGACTCAAAAGGAAGTTATTCAATATGTTTATGTGACAACAACAAAGGATTCCTACTATCTCATTGCCTCTGATGTGTATTCTCAAATGTGGGACACTCAAAAGGAGGCTATCTTACAGTCACTTAATTCCCTCAAAATACTTGAGTAGTAGGTATGGTATAATAAGGTGGTAATGATCAACCCCTTCGATAAAACCTTCTTTCGTTTTCTTTTGGGTTTTAGTCTCATGCTATCAATGAGTTTTGCGGTAATATTCTTAACAGGTAAATACAGTCATATTCTTGATGGTGATACAGTAAGTGCTTCAGTTAAAAAATAAATAGGATCTAAAAAAGCAAAGTATATCAGGTGAAATCTAATATATTTTGCTTTTTGTAATTTGTATTGTTGAATATTTTTTTGAAGAAAAATTCATCAGAATTTTATCCCATCATTTATATGATGAATATATTATTAAAAAATAATATATTCTTTATGTATAAAAAACACCTATACTACTTTTCACTTTTTGTTTCATGTTTGTTATATATGTTATTACCCTCGGTTTCATACGGTGAGACGTATATTTATAATGACAATGTTGCTTCTGGTGCAACATGGACAAAAGAAGGGAGTCCATATCTTCTTCAGGAACCAATCTATATACCCCAGGATGTATCCTTACAGATCAATGCTGGCGTTATTGTCATGTCTGCAAGTACAACTGATGATATGGAGCCCAATTCAATTTCAGCTAATGGAAATATTCATGTATATGGGACAAAGGAAGAACCTGTTAGATTTATAGATCTGAGGGCGATATATCTTACATACAATATGAGTGATATACGCTTTGCTTCTTTTGAAAAGACAGGGATTGATCTATGGAGAGCTACAACTACAATTGAAAATACATATATATCTCATTCTGAAAAAGGTATATCTGCACGAGGAAGTTCTGTGTCCATTTCTTCAACAACCTTCGAGAGTATTCCCATTGCGGTATATTCAGGCGAATACACCACAGGCCCTTTCATGTCTCAGGTAGGTTCGAGGTTGAATGCTGGCGGTATTGGTAATGCTCTTGATACTCCAATCGATCCTCTTCAGAATTCAATCACTATTCATGATAGTTCATTTGATAATATTACGACGTATTCACTCCTCAATGAAACTGTAAATACTATCGATGCTCGAGATAATTGGTGGGGTAGTAATGATGGACCAAATACTGGAAGCATTCAAGGCTTAGCTGTTGTTTCTCCTTGGAAAATTCAATTAGAATCTGAAAATGTTTGTTGTTCAAGTATACTCTTTCTTCCTGGAATTGAAGCAAGTAGATTATATGTAGATATAGATCGTATGTTTGGAACCAGTACAAATACTCTCTGGGAGCCTAATCGTTCAAAGGATATTGAGAAACTCTTCCTTAATGATAATGGTACGAGTCTTGATCCAAATATATATACAAAAGATATTATCGATTCTGCTTTTGGGGTTAAGAATATCTATAGTAAATTCATTGTCACCATGAACTCTCTTGTATCAGAGGGGAAGATACATGAATGGATCCCATACCCATATGATTGGAGGAAGAGTATTGAAGATATTGTTGATACCAAACTTATCAATCAAATATACACCCTTGCTTCATCTTCCAAGACTCACAAGGTCACAATCATTGCGCATAGTAATGGTGGATTGATTGCCAAGGCTTTAATGAAAGAACTTGAGCGAAGAGGTTATCAGGACTCTATAGATCAGATTATATTTGTTGCAGTGCCAGAATTGGGGACACCAGAGGCATTGCCAGCGCTCCTTCACGGGTATAATCAAACACTTCTTGGTGGAATGATTATGGGTAAAAATATGGCTCGTAATTTTTCTCAGAATATGCCGGGTGCATATGGACTTCTTCCTTCCCGAAAGTTTTTTGAAAAGGATAATAAACCAGTTATTACTGCTACAGGTATTCGTGACGCTGTGTCATATGAAGATATGAAAAAATTTCTTACCGAGAATCCATGGTCTGCAACATCATCAAAAGACACGACTATTCCATTACTCTTGAGACAATCTATACTTTCTTTAGTGGATAAAATTCACTCATCAATTGATGAATGGATTCCAGAGAGTTCTGTGAAAGTGTCTTCTCTTATAGGTTGGGGTATTCCTACGTCATATTCCTTAAGTTATCACCCAGATACTCACTGTGCGCCATCACTCCAGAAACAGTGTCCACAAGAACCACGGGTTCATCTTTCAATGGGAGGCGATGGAGCTGTATTAACAAAGAGTTCTACGGACATTGCTTCTTCAAAAAAGTTTTTCAACATGAAGCTTTTCAAGGAAACAACAGGAGACAGTGTAAGACACGCAGATATTCTTGAGGCAGATGCTGTGCTTAATGTTATACAAAATCAAGTTAGTAATGCTCTCGATTCAGTATCACCACAATACAAAAAATACTTCTCGACGGAAGAACCTACCTCAGATGATATTATGGTGACTGTTCAAATATTTTCGCCAGTTGATATACATGTGTATGACAAAAACGGAAGACATACTGGTCGTGCCCCTAATCCTATACCGGGAAATGAGTTTGATTATGTTGAGGACAAGGCTCAAGGTGTTACCTATGTCTATGGTGATAATAGGATTGAACAAATTGCTTATTACCTAGATGATGGGCCATACCATATTGTCCTCAATGGACAAGCTCCAGGACTATTCAGTGCTCTTGTTGAATTTCATCAGCATGATGAAGTAATTGCATCAACAACTTTCAGTGATATGCCGGTCACTTCTCTTATGACTGCTGATTTCATGATAGCTACTAGTACAGAAAACATTGCAACAGGGACCCTTATGTTTATCGACGCTGATAATGACGGTGTTGTTGATATTATCAATCGATCAGCTGAGGCTCTTAAGTCAAAAAACAATATGAATGTAATTAGTGATATGGATGCATATCTTGAATACATGAGAAAAACTATTATTACACTAAAGTTACCAAAAGTTCATGAAAGAGCATTGCTATCAAGAATTGATAAGATAGCTAAAATGAATGTTAAAAAATATGATAGGTTAATAGATAAGATGGGGCGCAAGCTTAAACTTAAGCGCCTTAAGAAAGTTGAAGTAACTGAGGCCGAGAGGAAGGCTGTAGCAACTCTTTTTGAAGGTCTTCTTACATATATTGAGCAGGGAGGTTGGGAGAAGGATCCTCGTAATACAGGTAATTGACGTTGGAAATGAGCTATGATAAGGTGTTGAGTATAAGGCCGGAGACAGAAGGTTGGCAGCATATAACAATTGCCATAATATCCTTCCGAGGTTCTGTAGTCCTTTATGGACTCGACTCTCACGCCCCTTATACAAGTAAAGGTCGTTTTTTTATTTAACAAAAGAATAGTATGCCTCGAACAAAAATAGAAAAGAAAGAAATACTCGGAAAACTTGAAACCATTGTGAAAGATGCGCAGTCAGTAGTATTCGTAAATTTCCATGGTCTTAAGGTGGGTGATATGACCCTCGTACGTCGAAAACTCAAGGGAGAAAAAGTAGGTTTCTTTGTCGCAAAGAAATCTCTTACCCGAAAGGCTTTTGATTCGATAAAGGTCTCAGGATCTATGCCTGAACTTCCTGGAGAGCTCGGGCTTGCATATGCAGTAGATCTCATTGCTCCTGCACGTGAAGTATATGAATTCCAGAAGAAGTACAAGGACAGTATCTCAATCCTCGGAGGAGTATTTGAAGGAAAGTTCATGACAAAGGAAGAAATGATGGCAATTGCCCTTATTCCTTCTCAGAAAACTCTTCAAGCTATGTTCGTCAATGTCATCAATTCTCCTATACAGGGATTTGTTATGGCACTCGATCAAATCGCTCAGAAGAAAACCGTATAACGTTATTTATTATTTATCACTATAATTATTATGGAATCAGTAGAAATCCCAGCAAAGTTTAAGTCAATCGTTGAGAGTATTGAGACTATGTCAGTTCTCGATCTTAACGAACTCGTAAAACTCCTCGAGAAGAAATTTGGAGTTTCAGCAGCTGCAGTAGCAGTTGCAGCTCCAGCAGCAGCTGCAGGAGCTAGTGAGGAAAAGAGTACAGTTGCTCTTCACCTTGCTTCAGCAGGAGATCAGAAGATCGCTGTTATCAAAGTTGTAAAGGAAGCACTCGGACTTGGTTTGAAAGAAGCTAAGGACCTCGTTGATGGAGCCCCAGCACTCATCAAAGATGCAATGAAGAAGGATGATGCAGATGCTTTGAAGAAGAAAATTGAAGAAGCAGGAGGAAAGGTTGAATATAAATAGATCTTTCTCTCAAACAAGGAACCGCCTGACAAAAGGGCGGTTTTTTGTTACTATGTATGCCTATGGAAATTCTTGCAAAATTGTTCGGAAGTGATACGAAGGTTAAGCTTATGAGAATGTTTCTTTTTAATGGTGAGAATGCGTATTCAATGTCTGAGATACTAGATCGATCAAAGTCATCGCTCAAGGATGTGCGGAAAGAACTCAATATTCTTATCGCCATGGGCATTGCAAAGAAAAAGCCTATAGTACGAGAAGTTTCTACCAAGAGGGGAAAGAAGGTTACTGTTCGTAAGGTCCACGATACTGGCTACCTCCTTGATCCTAAATTTCCTTATCTTCAGGCATTAAAAAATCTCCTTATCACCGTGAGTCTTCATGCTGACGACACTCTTTTGAGGAAATTTGGAAGTGTGGGTAAAATCAAGCTTTTTGTTGCTTCAGGTCTCTTTATCCAAGAATGGGACACTCGAGTAGATCTTCTTGTTGTTGGGGATGATCTTAATCTTAACCGCCTTGATTCTGTAATTAAGACAATAGAGGCGGAGGTGGGGAAGGAGATATCTTATTCAGCATTTGATACTACAGACTTCGAATATCGTTATGGTATACACGATCGCCTTATACGAGATATACTCGATTTTCCTCATACAACTCTTGTGGATAAGCTCGGCATAGAGAACAAATAAGGTGATATAATTATTGTATTAGAAATTATTATTTGGCTTTAATTAAATAAATTTATGATGTTTGTACAAAATTGGGGTGCAGTATTCACTCAATCATTGCAGGGTATCTGGTATGGAGTTGCAGGATTCATACCTACACTCTTTATTGCTATTGTTATCTTTGCTATTGGTTGGGTTTTGGCATCTCTCGTAGAAAAGCTTATTGAGACTCTCTTTAAGACTCTCAAGGTTGATGCTCTACTAAAGAGTGCTGGTCTCGAGGATGTAGTTGAGCGATCAGGACATAAGCTCAATTCAGGACGATTCGTAGGATCACTCATTAAGTGGTTTGTAATTGTCGTATTTCTTATTGCTTCATTTGATGTTCTTGGTTTAAATCAAGTAAATAGCTTCCTTAAGGATGTTGTTCTGTCATACCTTCCACAAGTTATCGTAGCTGTTCTTGTGCTTATGGTTGCTGTTGTTATTGCTGATGCAATGCAAAAACTTGTTATCGGAAGTGCAAAGGCAGCTCATGTACGTTCTGCACATTTGCTCGGTGTTATTACAAAGTGGGCTATTTGGATCTTTGCTATCCTTACTGCTCTTTATCACCTCGGCATTGCTCCTGCTCTTATCCAGACAGTGTTCATGGGTGTTGTTGTTGCAGCTGCGCTTGCAGTTGGTCTATCTTTCGGACTTGGAGGAAAGGACGTTGCGGCACGAATGCTTGAGAAGACAATACACGCTGTGTCAGACAAGGAATAGTTTTGTAATATAGACTATCTTTTAAACAAAATATCGATCCCAAGAAAGGGTCGATATTTTGTTTTTACAAAGAAAAGTGTTAAACCTATTGACTTTATTTTAGCCTTCGTATAGACTATTCCTTACACAGAAATATGTTAAGAAAGTCACTATTTAAACGGCCACAATAACGCTTTAAAAAAGTGTTAAAGAAGGTCGCTTAAAAGAAGCGATTTTTTGTTAATCCGAAAGGAGTACAGAACGACCGAAACTTTGACAAATCAATACCTCTAGTAACCTAACGCAATCAGTGGGTTGCTAGAGGAAAAAGGTAATACTTTTTCTATATACATATGCAAAAGGGTTTTTTCGAATATGTATATGGAGAAGTATGTTGTAAGTTGTAGATAAATAATTGTGGTTTTTAGATTTCCTAATGGGAAATTTAAGAGCATATGGTGGATGCCTAGGCTTCTAAGAAGCGATGAAGGACGTGGTATGGCGACGATATGTTCCGGGGAGGTGCCAAGCAACCTTTGATCCGGAAATCTCCGAATGAGGAAACTCTCTGACTTCGAGTCAGAAATGAATTGCTTGACAATTCATTGCTCACCCAGGGAAGTAAAACATTTCAGTACCTGGTGGAAAAGAAACTAATAAGAATTTCGTAAGTAGCGGCGAGCGAAAGCGAAAGAGCCCAAACTCAACCTTAATCGTACAATGGGACGCAAGTCCTGTCGTGCGATTAAGGTTGGGGGTAGTAAGGTGGAGACGTGTCATTTATGACAGAGAAGTTACAAAATTTTTTGATAGAAGAATAAGCTGGAAAGCTTAGCCCCAGAAGGTGATAGCCCTGTAGTCGAAATCAAAAGATCTTCTTTGTTTCCAATCTTGAGTACCTCGAGACACGAATAGCTCGGGGGAATCTGGCGGAACTAACCGCTAAGGCTAAATATTCTAGAAGACCGATAGTGAACTAGTACCGTGAGGGAAAGGTGAAAAGCAGCCCGGTAAGGGCGATGAAATAGACCTGAAACCATATGTTTACAAGGAGTAGAAGAGGTAGCAATACCTCGACTGCGTGCCTATTGAAGAATGAGCCAACGAGTTAATGCATGCTGCGGGCTAAGGGCGAGAGCCTGGAGCCACAGGGAAACCGAGTGTGAACAGCGCGTTTGTAGTATGCATTAGACCCGAAGCCAGATGAGCTTGCCTTGAGCAGGATGAACTTCTGAGAAATCAGAAGGGAGGTCCGAACGGTAGAGTTGTGCAATTCTCTCCGATGACTTGAGGTAAGGAGTGATAAGCTAATCGAATCTGGTAATAGCTGGTTCTCTCCGAAATAGCTTTAGGGCTAGCGTTGAATGTACTCCTCTGGGGTAGAGCACTGGAAGGTCTCGACAGGTCGAAAGATCACGAGACCTATCAAACTCCGAATACAGAGGCTAAAATATTCAGCAGTTAGACGGTGGGGGCTAAGCTCCATACGTCAAAAGGGAAACAGCCCGGATCTCCATTTAAGGTCCCAAAATCTATGTTAAGTACACTTAAGGTGGTTAATTTTCTCAAACAATGAGGATGTAAGCTTAGAAGCAGCTATCATTTAAAGAAAGCGTAACAGCTCACTCATCGAGAGAATTTGCGCCGCAGATAATCGGGGTTAAACATAGTACCGAAAGTGAGGATTACATTTTATTTCGATAAAATGTAGTGGTAGGAGAGTATTCCACTCTGCGTTGAAGGCAAAGGGGTGACCCATGCTGGAGCGTGTGGAAGTAAGAATGTTGGCACAAGTAACCACAATGCCGGTGAGAATCCGGCACGCCGAAAGATCAAGGTTTCCTTGGCTATGAAAATCAGCCAAGGGTTAGTCGGGCCTAAGGGGATGGCGAAAGCCGCACCCGATGGACACATGGTTAATATTCCATGACTTTTATATAGAGTGATGAAAGGACGAAGGGCAGTATATGTCGCTTGTTATTGGATTTGAGTGCATGCTATAGGGGAGTGATCCAGGAAAATCCGGGTCATGTCTTAGATGACACTTCCGAGTAGAGTGCAAATGTGGGGGTTCGCCCTTGCAAATGACATAAAGCGCGCTTCCGAGAAAATTTTCTAAACTTATCTATATAGAAACCGTACCGCAAACCGACACAGGTGATCAGGTCGAGTAGACCAAGGCGAACGAGTGAGAGGTCTCCAAGGAACTCGGCAAAAAATCAGCCGTAACTTCGGAATAAGGCTTGCCCTTCGCAAGAAGGGCCGCAGCTAAAGTATCTCTGGCAACTGTTTATCAAAAACACAGCTCCCTGCGAACTCGTAAGAGGATGTATAGGGGGTGACACTTGACCAATGCCCGAAGGTCAAACAACGGCGTTGCTATGTCGCAAGATGTAGTGGTGACTGTTGTAAGCCCGGGTG
>JACCEA010478409.1_pt1 | contig 48557 bp, 49 predicted proteins | sample 7449851 | NCBI WGS metagenome assembly JACCEA01 (sample SAMN15323453, study PRJNA562643) | freshwater metagenome | isolation source: river surface water | place: USA:Blue River Watershed | collected 2017-08-18 | reverse complement strand
GGTTGTAGTCCACGTGGTGGGTGGCGATGTAGTGCCACACATCGCCCCAAGTCCATTTGGCCAAGGGGTTGAATTTGCTCAAATTTTTGGTCGCCACTTCGCTGTCGTCTTGCAACGGCACATCGGCACGCGCGTTTGATTGTTCTTGGCGCAAACCAGTGATCCAAGCGCGTTGGCCTTTGAGCGCACGGGCGAGCGGCTCCATCTTGCGGATGCCGCAGCATTCTTTGCGCAGCTCGATGCTTTTGTACATCGCGTCTTGGCCTTGGTTGCGCACAAATTGAATGACCGATTCATGCGCAGGTCGATACACCTGGATGGGTGCGCGTGACGTGGCTTCGGTGCGCTCCAACAACGCCAAGGTCTCGGTGTGCAAAGCGCCGGTTTCGAGCACAAACACTGGGATGTCGAGCTTCAAGCTGTTGATGAGGTGGGTGATCACCACATCTTCAGCGCCAAGGCTAGAAGCTTGCGTGACAGGCGTGTACTCAGCCGCTGCACGCTGCAGCAAGGCTTGGGTTTCAGCCAATTTCGCCGCGAAGTCGTCGCTGGCGCGGGCGTTCAAGGTGGTGGCCTTGGATTGGCCGCTGGCAGAGAGGAACGAACTGGTACTCATCGCAATCCCTGCTTAGGCAACGCGGGCGAACTTGGGTTCGGCGGTGACGGCATCGCCTTGGTAGAAGGCTTTGTAGTGCGTCAACAGTTTTTCGCCGTGGGCGGCATCTTGATCGTCGCGCAGCACGGCGCTCGAAAAGCCACTGCGTTGCATTTGCAGCAGTTGGTCAATCAGCACATCGCCGTGGCCGCGGATGTCGCCTGTGAAACCACGACGGCGCAGCACAAAGGCTTGGCTGAACGCGCGGCCATCGGTGAATTTGGGAAAGTTCAAGTCGATGCGTTCCAAGCCTTCGAGGTCAAGGGTTTGCACGTCGACGTCGTTGGCCAAAGCGCGGGCGTTTGCACCGTCTGCGGTGTGTTGGGTGATGATTTGCAGGCTCATGTCAGTTCTCTGTGTCGGCTTTCAATATCGTTTGGGTCTGCGCTTATTCCGAACGTGCTGTTGTGTGACGGGCCGAGTTGGCTGCCGCTTTGAACACGTCAAAGCCCACGCGGTTCAAGGTGCGTGCAAAGGTCTCGTGGCCTTCGCGTTTGTCGCGGTACGTGTCTAGGATGGCTTCCACCACATCCACCACTTCAGCGGCAGCGAACGATGGACCAACCACTTTGCCCGCTTTGGCAGGGCCGCTTAAGAACGAGCCGTCTGAACCACCGAGGGTGACTTGGTACCACTCTTGGCCGTCTTTATCCACACCCAAGATGCCGATGTGGCCGCTGTGGTGGTGGCCGCAGGAGTTGATACAGCCGCTGATGTGCAAATCAATCTCGCCCAAATCAAACAACTCGTCGAGATCTTCGTAGCGTTGGGTGATGGCTGCTGCAATAGGCAACGAGCGGGCGTTGGCCAAGGCACAGTAGTCGCCGCCAGGGCAGGCAATCATGTCGGTTAACAAGTGCACGTTGGCGCGGGCAAATCCTGCGGCTTTGGCGGCTTGGTACAAGTCCGCCAATTGGTCGATGCGCACCCAAGGCAGCACCAAGTTTTGGTCATGGTTCACACGCACTTCGCCTGAGCTGAACTTGTCGGCCAAGTCAGCGGCTGTGGCCAACTGGTCGGCTGTCGCGTCACCTGGGGCTTGGCCCAAGCGCTTGAACGACAAGGTGACCACGCGCAAGCCAGGGTTCTGATGGCTGGTCACGTTTTGTTGCAACCAGCGGGTGAATTCTTTGTCGGCTTTAGCTTGTGCCAGCAAAGCTTGTTCGGCTTTTTCTTGAGCTTCATCAGACACCACATCGACAGGTGGCAGCACAAAGTAGGCGCTCACGCGGTCGAGTTCAGTTTGTGGAATGGTGTGGTGTGCGCCGCTTTCCAAGATGCGGTCAAACTCTTCATTGACTTCGTCAAAGTAGCGCTGGCCTTCGGCCTTGACCAAAATTTTGATACGCGCCTTGTAAATGTTGTCGCGGCGTCCCCAGTTGTTGTACACGCGCACCACAGCTTCGAGGTAGTTGATGATGTGGTTCCATGGCAAAAATTCACGAATGACTTGACCCGTCATCGGGGTACGGCCCATGCCGCCGCCTACATAAATTTTGAAGCCCACATGGCCTTCGTCGTCACGCAGCAAGCGCAAGCCAATGTCATGCCATTCGATGGCGGCGCGGTCTTCTGTTGCGCCCGTGATGGCGATTTTGAACTTGCGTGGCAGGTAGGCAAACTCAGGGTGCAAAGTGCTCCATTGGCGCAGTATTTCTGCATAGGGGCGTGGGTCAACGTCTTCATCCACGGCAATGCCAGCGCGTTCGTCGCTGGTGATGTTGCGAATGCAGTTGCCACTGGTTTGAATGCCATGCAAGTTGACGGTGGCCAGCAGATCCATGACGTCAGCGCTTTTTTCCAGAGGAATCCAGTTGAACTGCACGTTTTGACGGGTGGTGAAGTGACCGCAGTTGGTGACCAACTTCGGTGCGTCAATTGGCACGGCAGCAGTGCCACTGATTTTGTCTTGGGTGTTTTGTGCGGTGGCCAACACCTCAGGCTTGGGCGTGTCGTAGTCACGCGCGATTTGTGCCAGCACGCGAAGTTGGGCGCTGTTCAATTCGCCGTAAGGCACGGCCACGCGCAGCATGGGGGCGTAGCGCTGAACGTACCAGCCGTTTTGCAAACGCAAAGGGCGGAATTCGTCGTCGCCCAATTTGCCAGCCAAGTTGCGTTCCAGTTGATCACGGTATTGAGCCGAACGGGCTTTGACGAACTCTGAATCGAAGGGGGTGTATTGGTACATCTAAATACTCAAGCAAAAAATTAAGCAAAAACCAGCTTGCTACCAGCCCAAGCCAGCAGCACAGAAAGAATGGAACGAATCACGCGCTCTGGCGTTTTTTGGGTCAGGCGCGAGCCCAGCCAAATGCCAGGCAAAGAGCCTGCGAGCAACAAACCCAGCAAGGACCAATCGACCGAGCCCAAAGAGGCATGGCCTAAACCTGCCACCATGGTCAGCGGCACGGCATACGCAATGTCCGCTGCCACGATGCGTGACAGGGGCAACTGTGGGTACAGGATCATAAGCACCGTCACACCAATGGCACCTGCGCCCACCGAGGTGAGGGTCACCAAGGTACCAATGGCCGCACCAAACAAGATGGGCAGCGACCAGTGGCGGGGCTGAGTGGCCTCCAACAGGTTTTCCTCGGCCAGCACCACAGGCGCTTGTTTGCCACGAATCACCTTGAACAGCATGGCTCCTGCGGTCAGCAACAGGGCGATGCCGAGGGTGAGCGTCATCACCTTTTGCACGGCGGGATCTGACGGGCCAATGTTGTGCAGCACCCAAAGCGTGACGCCTGCTGCTGGAATGCTGCCAGCGCACAGGGAGGCGACCACACGCCAAGGCACGATACGCTGACGCGCAAAGCTGAACGTGCCACCAGCTTTGGTGAAGGCGGCAAACAGCAAATCGGTGCCCACGGCCATGTAGGGCTTGACACCGAAGAAGAAAATCAAAATAGGTGTCATCAGCGAGCCGCCGCCGACCCCAGTCAAGCCGACGACCAAGCCCACAAAGAAGCCCGCGAATACGAATCCAAAATCTTGCATGGCTTGGACTGTAGGTGTTCTTTATGCCAAAACAAACGATTTGTTTGTTCTACATATATGTCAAATTGGAATAAGGGTTTTTCACAGGGCTGAGCCGTAAGCAAAGCGCAGGGGCGGGTGGGCTAAAGTCGCGTGGATAATGTTCGCTTTTGAGCCAGCGGTTAACCGCCGCCAAACTCAAGAAAACAGTATTTCTTTCACCCTATCCAAATAAAGAATGAGACCGAGCAATGGCTGCTGAAAAATCCCAAATCGTTTACACCCTGACTGACGAAGCTCCCTTGTTGGCGACAGCTTCGTTCCTGCCCATCATCCGTACATTTGCTGCGCCAGCTGGCATTGACGTGGTGTCTAGCGATATCTCTGTGGCTGCCCGTATCCTGGGTGAGTTCTCCGACATGTTGCCCGAAGCGCAGCGTGTGACGCACAACCTCTCTGAATTGGGCAAGCTGACTCTGAAGCCAGAGGCCAACATCATCAAGCTGCCCAACATCAGCGCTTCTGTGGGCCAGTTGACGGCTGCGATCAAAGAATTGCAATCCAAAGGCTATGCATTGCCTGATTACCCAGAGAACCCAACCACTGACGAAGACAAAGCCATCAAGGCTCGCTACGGCAAGTGCATTGGCAGCTCTGTGAACCCTGTTTTGCGTGAAGGCAACTCAGACCGTCGTGCCCCCCGTGCTGTGAAAGAGTTCGCTCGCAAGAACCCACACAGCATGGCCGAGTGGAGCCAAGCCTCTCGCTCACACGTGTCGCACATGCACCATGGCGATTTCTACCACGGTGAAAAGTCTTTGACATTGGACAAAGCCCGTGACGTCAAGATGGAGCTTATCACCAAGAGCGGCAAAGCCATTGTGTTGAAGCCAAAAGTCTCTTTGCTCGACCGTGAAGTCATCGACAGCATGTTCATGAGCAAGAAAGCTCTGGAAGAGTTCTACGCCAAGGAAATCGAAGACGCACACAAAACGGGTGTGATGTTCTCCTTGCACGTGAAAGCCACCATGATGAAGGTGTCGCACCCCATCGTGTTCGGCCATTGCGTGAAGATCTTCTACAAAGAAGCGTTCGAAAAGCACGCCAAGACCTTCAAAGAACTCGGCGTGAACGTCAACAACGGCATGGCCGACTTGTACGCCAAGATCACTTCGCTGCCACAAAGCCAGCAAGACGAAATCAAGCGTGACTTGCACGCTTGTCACGAGCACCGTCCAGAGTTGGCCATGGTGGACTCTGCCAAGGGCATCACCAACTTCCACTCACCCAACGACGTGATCGTAGATGCTTCTATGCCTGCGATGATCCGCAACGGCGGCAAGATGTGGGGTGCAGATGGCCGCTTGAAAGACGTCAAGGCCGTGATGCCCGAATCGACTTTCGCTCGCATCTACCAAGAGATGATCAACTTCTGTAAGTGGCATGGTGCGTTCGATCCCAAGACCATGGGCACCGTGCCTAACGTGGGTTTGATGGCGCAACAAGCCGAAGAATACGGCTCACACGACAAGACGTTTGAAATTCAAGAAGACGGCGTGGCCAACATCACCGACCTCGAAACAGGCGAAGTGTTGCTCAGTCAAAACGTGGAAGAAGGTGATATCTGGCGTATGTGCCAAGTCAAAGACGCCGCCATCCGTGACTGGGTGAAGTTGGCAGTCAACCGCGCACGCAACTCTGGTATGCCTGTGGTTTTTTGGTTGGATTCCTACCGTCCTCACGAAGCCGAACTGATCCGCAAGGTCAAGATGTACCTGCACGAGCACGATACTAATGGCTTAGACATCCAAATCATGAGTCAAGTGCGCGCCATGCGTTACACCCTCGAGCGGGTCATCCGCGGCTTGGACACCATCAGCGCCACTGGCAACATCTTGCGCGATTACCTGACCGACTTGTTCCCCATCATGGAGCTGGGTACCTCGGCCAAGATGCTCTCCATCGTGCCTTTGATGGCGGGTGGTGGCATGTACGAAACAGGTGCTGGTGGTTCTGCACCCAAGCACGTGCAGCAGTTGGTGGAAGAAAACCACCTGCGTTGGGATTCACTCGGTGAGTTCTTGGCCTTGGCCGTGAGCTTTGAAGATCTCGGTATCAAGACCGACAACGGCAAAGCCAAAGTGTTGGCCAAGACCTTGGATGCAGCGACTGGCAAATTGTTGGATACCAACAAAAACCCATCGCCCAAAACAGGTCAGTTGGACAACCGTGGCAGCCAGTTCTACTTGGCCATGTATTGGGCCCAAGAATTGGCAGCGCAAACCGAAGACAAGGACTTGGCTGCTAAGTTCGCGCCTTTGGCTAAGACCCTGACCGAGAACGAGAAGAAGATCGTGGACGAGCTCAATGCCGTACAGGGCAAGCCTGTCGACATCGGTGGCTACTACATGCCTGATCCCAAGAAGCTTGAAGCTGTGATGCGTCCGAGCGCGACGTTGAACGCGGCTTTGGCAAGCGTCAAGTAAATAGCGTCAGTCTCAAGACCGCAGCCCTCCAAGCTTTTAGGCTTGGGGGGCTTTTTTCTGCATGCGATGTATTTGGGCTTGATCCGCAATCGCCTCACGCTGTGTGGGCGAGAGACGGTTGAGATTTTTCAGTTGCATCAACATGCGCGGATTTTTAGCCAATTGATCGGCGTAGCGATTCAAGTAATCCCAATACAAAGTGGTGAAGGGGCAGGCTGTATCGCCTGTCGATTCGGCGGGGTTAAAGCGGCAGCCTTTGCAGTGGTTACTCATACGGTCGATGTATTTGCCACTGGCCACGTAGGGCTTGCTGGCCATCAGACCACCATCGGCAAACTGGCTCATGCCCAGTGTGTTGGGCAGCTCCACCCATTCCACCGCATCCACATACACGCCAAGGTACCACTGGTGCACTTGCTTGGGCTCCACGCCCAGTAGCAGTGCGTAAAGGCCCGTCACCATCAGACGTTGAATGTGGTGGGCATAGCCGTGTTGTAGGGTTTGGGTAATGGCGTCACGTAGGCAGGCCATGTCTGTGTCGCCTGTCCAATAAAACTCAGGCAGCGGCTCATGCGCCTGCTGTGCATTGCCTTGGGCATAGTCGGGCATGTGGGTCCAATAAATGCCGCGCACATATTCACGCCATCCCAAAATTTGCCGCACAAAACCTTCGACGGCTTCCAATGGTGCATGGCCCTTGTGAAACGCCGCCTCAGCCGCAGCCAACACCTCGCGTGGATTGAGCAGCTTTAAGTTCAGCGCACACGACAGGTGCGAGTGGTACAGCCACACCTCGCCCTCCCACATCGCATCTTGGTAAAGCCCAAAGTTTGGAAGTCGTTGTGTGATGAATTCATCCAAGGCCACTAAAGCTTGTGCACGCGTGACGGGCCAACCGAACTGCGCAATCGAACCAGGGTGATGTGCGAGATTGTCATTCACCCATCGCATCACGTCCTGTGTGATGGTGTCAGGCTCAAACCGAGTGGGGGCAGGCAGCAAGCCTGGACCTTGCTTACCAAAGCTGCCGCGGTTGTCGGCATCAAAGTTCCATTGGCCGCCGATGGGCTGTTTGCCTTCCATCAGAATGCCGTGTCTCTGGCGCAACTCACGGTAGAAATATTCAAGGCGCAACTGTTTACGGCCTTTGGCGTGCGCGGCAAAGTCGCGCACAGTACAGAAAAAGTGCGTGTCATCTTTGATTTCCAGTGGCACGTCAAGTCGCTGCGCCACCGCGCGAAGGCTTTGCAACACACGCCAGTCACCAGGGGCGGTCATCACCAAGCGTTGGGGTTGCACTTGGGCAATGGCTCTGCTCAGTTCACCTGCCAGCGTGCCTGTGTTGTGCACGTCATCAAGTTGGCTATAAATCAGCGGCCAGCCGCGTGCTTGCATATGTGCTGCAAAGTGGCGCATGGCACTCAAGAAAACCGTGGTGCGTTGTTTGGAGGAAGGGATGTGTGTGGACTCTTCCAACACCTCGGCCATCCACAGCGTGTCATGTGCAGGGTTGAAGTCGCTCAGAGCGGATGCGTCTTCATCCAATTGGTCGCCCAAGATGAGGATGAGGCGTTTGCATGGGTTGATCATGGAGAGACTTTTTAGAAATCAAAACCGAGTTGTTGTGTGCTGGCCTGTGCTGAGGCTGATGAGCGGCGGGATGTCTCGACCGTGTTTGATAGTGACCTGGTGCGAGGCGATTTACCTGTAGCTGAAGACGTACCAGCGCCTGAGCGCGAGCCCCAGTTTTTGCGCGAGGCGTGTTTGTCGACCACGGCTTTCTTTGCCGCCTTGACCTCGTCGGTTTGACGTCGGCTGTGCAGCATTTGTTTAGCTTCGCGTGTGGCTTGGGTCAAGTCGACCACGGGTTGAACCAACGTGTTTGGCAAGTCAGGGTTCGTGTCACCGCCCACAAACACGCCAAGGTGCGCTTGCATCGTGTGCGGCATGCGCCATGGCTCAAACACCCATGTGTCGGGCACTTGCCGCATCACGGGTAGCCACTGCCGCACAAAGCGGCCATGCGGATCGTGGTCTTGGGCTTGCTTGATGGGGTTGTACACGCGTGTGGTGTTGATGCCTGTGGTGCCCGATTGCATTTGCAACTGGCTCCAGTGGATGCCTGGCTCATAGTCTAAAAACTGTGTGGCCAGCCATTCACCCACGGGACGCCAATGCAGCCACAACGGGTAGGCCGCCACCGATACCAACATGGCGCGCATGCGAAAGTTCAGCCAACCCGTTTCGCGCAGCATCGTCACGCACGCGTCCACCATAGGCCAGCCAGTGCGTGCGGTTTTGAGGGCCTCAAAGTGGGCTTCGTTGAAATCGTGTTCACGCAAATCGTCGTAGCCGCGGTGCATGTTGTGCCACTCAATGGCTGGCTCACTCTCTAACTTTTGAATGAAATGACAGTGCCAATACAAACGGCTGATGAACGCCGTTAGTCCAGCACGGTGTCGGCTGGCCTGAGGTGGCAGCTGCGCGATGTGTGCCCGCGTGTGTTGCACCACCTCACGCATGCTGATGCAGCCCCAAGCCAGATAGGCCGACAAACGCGAGCACGCATCGGGTGCGGACAACGGCGAGGAGATGCCCCCTCGGTAGCCCAAGCTGCGCGCATGTAAAAAGCTGTGCAAAGTTTCTAGTGCCAAAGGACGGCCACCGCGCTGGCGCAGCGGTGGGTTGTGTTGCAGGTGCGAGGGCGCTTGCATGTTTGGCGAGGTGCACCAAGAACGGCTCAATGCGTTAGGCTGCCAAAACTGCAGTTCGCCCACATGCTGCATAGGCGCAGCCATGTGCTGTTCCCAAGAGGCTCGCCACAGATTGCGGTTTTTCAATCTGCGTACTACGCCAAACTGTGGGTACTCATGCCAAGCCACGCTGTGTGCTTTGCACCATGCGCCCACCCGCAAGTCGCGTGCATAGGTAAAGCCGTTGCCTGTTTCTTGGTGTGCATGCAGTTGGCGAAAGGGGGCTTCACGCCAAATGCGGCTCAACACGTCGGGTAGCTCGCCCGTGTGCACTTCAACGCAACCACCCTGCAAACGCAGTTTGGTATCCAGCGCTTGCAGCGATTCGCGCACAAACTCAAAGTGTTGCAAGGCTGCATCGGGCTGCAACCACAGCTCAGGTTCCACCACGTAAATGCAGCGCACAGGTCCGTGCTTGGCAGCTTGGGCCAAGGCCGCATGGTCTTGCCAACGCAGGTCGCGCTTGAACCAAACCAGCTCGTAGCTCATGGTGCGGTGGTCGATTTGTGTTTGCGGCAAGCGTCTGAGCAGTACAGCACCTGCTCCCAGTTTTTGGCCCACGCTTTGCGCCAAGTCATGTCACGCCCACAGGTTTTGCAGGGCTTGCTGGGCAGGCTTTGCTTGTTACCTTTGAATGGTTTTTTCTGCGTCACGGGGGTGTTCTTCCATGGGGTAGGCATCCGCGACGTAAGCGGGGCCTTTCATCAACATCACAATCGCGCAGCCAATGGCGAGGGTCAGTACCAGCGTCCAATGCAGCACCACGATGCCAACCATCACATAAAAAAACTGTTCTACGGCACGGGCGTTTTGCGTGGCAGGCACCAGCCCATCCAACACATACGCACCCGCACTGGCCAGCAGTGGCAGTGCCGTGCCTGCGGCCAAGATGATGTGCAGTCGTTTCCATATCTGCCACTCCAGGCCTGCTGGAGAACGCTGAAAGCCTTTGAGCTTGTTGAAGTAGTTCATGGCGTGGTGCTCAGTTGGTCGATGGCACTGGCCAGTGCAAAGTCTTTGTGCGTCAAACCCGCCGCATCATGGGTCCATATGCGCACTTGTAGGTGCGTGTAGCTCGACAGCACTTCGGGGTGATGGTCTTGCGCTTGTGCCAGTTGTGCAATTTGGTTGAACCGTTCAACCGCCGCCTCAAAGCTGGGCAGTGTCCAGCGCTTGGACAAACAAGGCGTGTGGTGCTGTTCGTGTGTATCTAGCGTCCAGCCTGTGAGGGCAGTCATGGCTGACGCTATTTCTGAGCTTTGAAGTTTGTGCAAGGTGTTCATGGCGCAGCAACCTCAACCATGATTTCGTTACGCCTGAACATGGGGAGCGTCCAAGGTGGGTCGTACCGTGACAGCTGCGGCGTGCCCACCACCTTGAGCGATTGTTGCTTGGCCCAAGCCAAGGCTTCATCGGTTTTCTCTTGAACGCGGGCCACGGTGTTGAAACCCGAGTAACGGTGCACCACAAAGTATTTGCTTGGCAGTTCGTGCAAGGTCACGGCGCTGTTTTTGGGTTTTGGAATATTGGCTAGTGTGTATTGGCTTGGCATCACAAAGTGAATGCGCCATTGCTGGGTACTACTCAATTGAGGTTCAATGGTGACGGGGGCGGTCATGGCAATTTTCGAAGACTGGGGTTCCACCGTGACTGGTGCAGTCATGGCAATCTTGGCTGCTTGTTCAGAGTTGGCAGCAAGGTTGTTGCCAAAGATGAAGTCGGCAATCAGGCGAAAGCCTTTGTTGGATGCGGTGTCCATGTCGCCCTCGACGATGGTTTGGGCAATCAAGATCGGCGCATAGTGGCGCAGCTCAAAAGGGGCTTGCGAAATGCTCACCTCATAGCGGGGTTCTTCGATCGCCATGGCCGATTCCATTCCTAAAAAACCGACCAGCAAAGCGAGGAGGGCGTGTGTGTTTAAGCGCATGACTGCAATTGCTCCAGTGTGACAAATTCAAGGGCTTTGGCGTGTTTGCATTCGAGTACGACAGGAGTGCCCAACACATTGCATACGTCGATGTGGTTCATTTCGTTTCCTCATGCAAGTCAATGCCTTCATGTGTGGCAATTTTTTCTAGGGCGTTTTCAAACAGCGAGCGTGCAGAGCCTGAGATCGAACGCAGGTAGGCGTGCAAGTGCGCATCTTCTTCGTTGCGGTTCAAGCACTCTTGGCTGTATTGCTCAAAGCTCGCCAACTGAGCAATCAGCTCGGCCACATGACGGGGGCATTCGCACAGCACGTTGGTCGAAATTCCGGCTACGCGACTGAGGGTGGCATCTGAATATTTGCGTGCGGCAATGACTGCGCCTGAGGTGCCAAACTCTTGCGCGCGTACAGGATCGACAAACAACACCGATTGCAGCAACTCAGCCAATTCGATGTCCGAGATGGGTTCGCGGCGCACGATCAGGCCTGAGAACTTCATGGCTTGCACCACGGCTTCGGGCGCGAAGTTGTACACCACGATGGTTTGTGCAAATTGGTGCTTGGCGATGAGTGCTTGAATGTCTGTGTGAACAGCAGTTTGAAGTGTGTTGACCTTGACCAACAGCACCTGCGGCTGCTGGCTTAGTTCAGCATTGGCCGCGGTGGCTAAGTCGACCAAGACGTCGGTGACTTTGATTTGGTTTTGCTTCAAACCTACCGCAAATTTTTTCGATTCAATGCGGTTGGCCATGCTCAGACCCACCACCGCCAGCGAGACGGGCTTGCCCTGTACGGCCAGACTTTGCCGTGTGTTGTGTGGCAGGTTGTTCATGCGGCGCAGTTGCTCTAGGTCGAGGTTGGCAATGGTGCTGATGCCATGGCCGTTTTGCGACAGCTGCTTGAGCAGCAACGCCTTGGACACATCATGCTCGGCAAACAGCCGCTGTTTACCCTCAGTTTTGATGGGCGTGAACGCGCCGTAGCGGGTTTCCCAAATGCGCAAGGTCGACACGGGGATGCCCGTGGTTTTGGACACCGCGCCAATGCGGTACAGAGCGGTTGAGGAGGATAGGCTGGTATTCAAAACAGAGCTTTTGAGTAGAGGTTGTGTAGATTATCTGTCGAAATATAGATTTATGTGAAATAAATTAGATATTGAGTAGATTAATGCGTCAAAATTCTGCACAGCAGGAGTTTGAGCCATGATTTCAAAGAAAACCATCAACGCGATCGAGGTCTGTGTGTTTTTGGCCAGCCAACGCCACGCAGGCTACGTCACCACCACAGAGCTGTCACCCAGACTCGATTTGTCGGTCTCCTATCTTGAGAACCTACTCAAGCCGCTCAAAGCACACCACATCGTGAGCGCCATGAAAGGTCCAGGCGGCGGCTACATGATTCAGGGTGATACATCGCTCATTTCCATCTGGGACATTGCTTCGGTGTTTGAGCGCACGTTCGATGCAACGGGTGTTGCGGACACGTCACTGCCCGCAGAGTTGTTGCAAGACAAAACACCACCAGCCAGCTTTGAATTGGGCTTAGAGCAGCTGGTCAAAACCACACTCAGCAATTTCACTTTGGCTGATTTCGTGGATGAGTCGCATGACCAAGAGGCGCGTTCATTTGTGCAAACCATGGGTCGCTTTAAATTTAAACCCATGGCTGCGCCGCTCATGCCCAAGGCACCCAACTCGGTGTTTCAGTTGTCCATGATGATGGCTTGAAACGCATTCGCTGAGCATGAAGTCGTCGCAGATGAAGGCGTGCCGTTCTAACCAACGCCTTGCCAGCTTGAGCCCAGGTGATGTGTCTGCGGTGATACAGATGGCATGGGAAGACCGCACGACGTTTGAAACCATTCAGGCGCGTGTAGGCCCGAATGAATCCGAGGTGATTCGTCTGATGCGGGCTGAATTGAATCCAAGTTCATTTCGTTTGTGGCGTATGCGTGTGCGGGGCCGCACCACCAAACACAGAGCGCTGCGAAGCCCCGATATGAAGTTTGATGACCACGCCATTGCCGATCACCGTCGTGCCAATTGCTAAACCAACTGCTAGCCTTGAAGGATTTGTATGAGTGAAGACCCAAGGTGCTGTGGCACTGGTACTTGCATCATCAGCGCTGATGGCGTGTGTTGGTGCGGTCAACAGTGGGACGGCGAAAAAATGTGCTTTCCCAAGCCTGTTGCATCGGTTGATGTCAACACCCATGCGTTCCACGCCAAGCCTGCGCAAGAGCTTGTTTCAGTTTCTGCGCCTGGCGTTCACAACGACTGAGTCAACACATGTCTCTCGCCCACGCACTCAAGACCTTGGCGCTAAATGCCATGGGTGAACGTGTGCGTGCCATCACGGGGTCCACATCAACACTCGATGATTTCGCTACACCTCAGGGCGATGTGGGGTTGTTTGGTCCAGATTCGGTCGCATGGCGGGTACATGCCAATTTCACAGCCATGATGGTGGGGGGCTTGTCCTCGCTCATCGTGCAGTCGTTGCATCCGCGTGCGCTGGCCGCAGTGTGGGACCACTCGGACTTTCGTCATCAGCTCAAAGAACGTCTGGGGCGTACCGCTTATTTTGTGGCTGTCACCACCTATGGCAGTGAAGCCATGGCGCTCAATGCCATTCGCCGTGTCAACACCATCCACGCCCATATCCGAGGTATTGATTTGCAAGGGCAACCTTATGTGGCCAACGAACCCGAATTGATTCGTTGGGTGCATGTCGTGGAAGTGATGTCGTTTTTGTCAGCCTATCAACACTTGGCCGAGCAACCGCTGTCGTCGCAAGCGTGTGACCGATACATCAACGAGATGGCCCGCGTAGGGCATTTGTTAGGGGCTTTGGACTTGCCCTTGACATATGCCGCCACGCAAGATGCGTTGCTAGGCTTTGCCGATGTCCTGAGCTTTGATGCGCGCGCCCAAGAAATTTTGCAGATCATTCAAGCCTATCCCGTGGATGTGTTGGACAAGCCTTGGTTGGCGTTGATTTTGAAGTGCGCTTTTGATGTCATGCCACCTTGGCTGCTTGCAGTCATGGGGCAGCGCCCCGCATGTGCTGTGCAAACTCAAGTCACGCGGTTGGCTTTGCAATTGGCGGCTGAGCCAGTGCAGTGGATGCTCAACCAACAAGGTGTTTCTGCCATTGCGCGTCAGCGTGTGCATGGAGGGGGGCGTCATGCTTGATGTGGCGCTGTTCACGGGTGACGACCAAATTGCGCAGAAGGTGCAACGTGCGTTGTCATTTGCCAGTGCCAAGGTCGAGCGCTTGACTTGGCCACCTTACACGGGCAGCGCCGTGATCAACAAACCACGCGATCTGATTGTGTTGCACCCAACCCATCTGAGTCGCGAGCAGCGCACCGACTTTGAACACCTCGTTCAACTTCCTAAGGCGACGCCCAGCATCGCCATCGTGGCAGATCAACAAACCGACGATGTGGTGCGGTTGTTAGATGCAGGGGTAGATCGGTTTTTGGTCGAACCCTTTGACGAAAAGCACTTTGGGGCTGTCGTTCGAGCGTTGATGCGCAGGCGTCAGGGGCATGTGTCGTCGGTCACGCAGTATGGTCAGTTAAGTTTTGACCATGCGCACAAACAGCTGCATCTTCATGGTGTTGCGGTTGACCTCACTCGGCGCGAAGCGCAGGTGATGGATGTCTTGCTCAGGCGTGTGGGGCAGATCATTTCCAAAGAAGAGTTTGTGCAAGAGATAGAGCCAGACAACATGGAGCTCACGAGTTCAGTTGTTGAGGTGTACATCCACAGACTTCGTAAGAAGGTGAGCCCAGAGCTGCTGCCCATTCGCAATATCAAACGCTGCGGGTATTTTTTGCCGAGAGACAAGTTCAGTTCATACAGCTGAGGGCTTCTGTCACAGGTAGGGGGTATACAAACTCGTTATGCTTGAGGCTGCTTGGTTGACTTATCGCAACCGTCTTGTCTTTGGCATTTGTAGAGTGACACACATGAACTTGCTACCTTATGACGACGCGCTGCGCACGCAGTTACACAACGAAGTACACGCGCGTCCCAGCGCTCGCATTCGGTTGCCTGCGTTTATCTTGCTCGTTGGTGTGTTCAACGAGGGCATCACGCGTGAACAAGAGTGTGCGCATTTGCAAAAGTTGCAACCCGATTTAGCGTTGCAAGATGTGCAAGGGAACTTTGTACGCATGCGCCTCAACGGATGCACCGTCAAATGGGAGCGTCACACCGAGTTCACCCGTTATTCATTGGTTCAGCCCTTGCCTGAGGGGGTAGGGCTGGGTGCAAAAGACCCAGAACTTTTGTCGCATCTCATGTTGCCCGAGGGCTGGCTGTCATCCATTCCAGGGCGAACGTTTTCCGCGATTGAACTGGTCATGCTGGATGGCGAGTTAGATGCGCTTCAGGCGACGCTGGATCAAACGCGTACATGGTTTGGCAAGCAACCCGTGATTGCCTCATGCATGGGCAGCCCCCCGCATTCAATGGTGGTGACGGATTTTCAACTGCGCAACAACGGTTTTGAGCGCATGTTGGTGGTCGCGCCGAACCATACCAGCAATGAGCGCGCAGGCCGTATTTCACAACGCTTGCTTGAGCTAGAAACCTATCGTTTGATGGCTTTGCGTGGGCTGCCCGTGGCCAAATTGGTGGGGGCGCAATTGGGGCAGGCTGAAAAAGAGTTGGCCGATATCATTGAAACCCTTGAGCACAAAGGTGGCAATGACCAAGCTTTGTTGTCTCGGTTGGTCGGCTTGGCTGCAGCGGTCGAGCGTCTGACGGCTGAAAATGCTTACCGATTCTCGGCGACAGCGGCTTATTCCAAGCTGGTGAGCGAACGCATTGCCGAGTTGCGCGAGTCGCCCATATCTGGCACCCAAACGATTGGTGAGTTCATGAAGCGTCGTTTGTCGCCTGCCATGGCGACGGTGGCTTCAAGTGCACAGCGCTTGGCCTCGTTGTCAGAGCGCATCAGTCGCGCCAGTGCTTTGCTGCGTACCCGAGTGGATATTGCCACTGAAGAGCAAAACCGCATGTTGCTAGAAAAACTCACCAAGGGCCAAGAGTTGCAACTGCGTTTGCAAACCACGGTGGAAGGTTTGTCGATTGCGGCGATCTCTTATTACGTGGTGAGCTTGCTGCTCTATGCAGGCAAGGCTGCCAAAGCGGCAGGTTTGAATGTGCATCCAGAGTTGCTGGCGGGGGCTTTGATACCTCTGGTTTTGTGGCTGGTGTGGTCGGCGACAAGGCGCATTCACGACAAGCTGTACAAGGACATTTGAGCGCGCTTGGGCACTTTTTGTGCCGTTGATCAAGACGTGCGCTCGTACCAGCCCTTGCTGCGGTTGACCACATGCACCACCAGCAACATCACAGGCACCTCAATCAGCACACCCACAACAGTCGCTAGTGCTGCGCCTGATTCAAAACCAAACAAGCTGATGGCGGCGGCAACAGCCAGCTCAAAGAAGTTGGAGGCACCAATCAAGGCAGAAGGGCAAGCCACGTTGTGCGCTTCGCCCATGACGCGGTTAAGACCGTAAGCCAGCGCAGAGTTGAACAACACTTGAATCAGGATCGGCACGGCCAACAGTGCAATCACCAAAGGCTGCTTCAAAATGGCCTCACCCTGAAACGCAAACAACAGCACCAGTGTGGCCAGCAGTGCCGTGATAGACCATGGGCCTATGCGTGCCATGACCGCTTCGAACATGTCAGCCCCTTTTACCAGCAAAGCCTTGCGCCAGAGTTGCGCCAAGGCCACTGGAATGACGATGTACAACACCACCGATGTGATCAGCGTGTCCCACGGCACGATGATGGCCGAGAGGCCTAACAAGAACGCGACCAGCGGTGCAAACGCCACGACCATGATGGCGTCGTTCAACGCTACTTGCGAAAGGGTGAACAAGGGGTGACCGTTGGTCAGCCGACTCCATACAAACACCATGGCCGTGCAGGGTGCAGCGGCCAGCAAGATCAGGCCCGCGATGTAGCTGTCAATCTGATCGGCAGGCAACATCGGTGCAAACAAATAGCGAATGAAAAACCAGCCCAGCAACGCCATGGAAAACGGCTTAACCAGCCAGTTCACAAGCAGCGTCACGCCAATGCCTTTGATGTGCTGACGCACTTCGTGTAGTGCGCCAAAGTCCACTTTCACCAGCATGGGGATGATCATCACCCAAATCAGCAGGCCGACTGGTAGGTTAACTTGCGCGTATTCCAATCCACCAATGGCTTGAAACAGTTCAGGTTGCCACTGCCCCAGCGCAATGCCCACGACGATGCACAGGGCCACCCAAGCAGAAAGATAACGCTCAAAAAAACTCATGCGACATCCTTGCTGAGTTCGCGTGCTGTGTGTTGCAGCATGGCTTGTTGCAGCTTGTCGGCAGGCAAGTCTACCAGCAGTTGTAAACGTTTTTGAATCAGGTACATCGTGTGGCGAAACGCTTGCAAGCGGTCTTCGTCCGTGCCCTCTACCGCCGAGGGGTCTGCGTAACCCCAGTGCGCTGTGGCGGGTTGACCGGGCCAGTAGGGACAGACCTCGCCCGCAGCGTTGTCGCACACGGTGATGACCAAGTCCATGTGGGGTGCGTCGGGCTTGGCAAACTCGTCCCAGCTTTTGCTGCTGAGGTACGAGGTGTCAATGCCAGCAGACTTCAACACTTGAAGACCCAAGGGGTTGGGCTGTTGGTTTTCGCGTGGGCTGCTGCCAGCCGAATAAGCCTTAAAGCGTGTACCGCTGGCACCCGTGGCCATGTGGTTGAGCAAGGCTTCAGACAAGATGCTGCGTGCGGAGTTGTGGGTGCATAAGAAGAGGACGTTGAGTGTGGTCATGGTTTGCTTAAAGACGTGAAGAGCAGATGGTGATAAGAGAATTTGACAAGCGTGTGTCTCGCCTCAGCAGCAGCCACTGGCGGGCGAACAACAGGTACCTGCCTTAACGCGAGGCTTGTCTGATGCTGAGACAACTGCACTCTTACCCGTATTTGTGGCCGCATTCGCGCCATTGGGTGTGCAACACAAGTCCATGGCCAAACATGCAGTGTGTTTCATGCTTGTCGTTAACGTGAGTGTTTGACCGTTACTGCTGCCTGTGGTCACTGGATACTGCGATATAACTCCCGCTTCATGCTCAATCTCCACAGGTAAGTCGAGTGAGGGCAGCACATCGCCAGCGATGCGCAAGATGCTGGCGAGTTTGCTGGTTTCTAAGCGATGGTCCACATCGCTGTACACCCAAGTTTGAAGCAGGCAGCTTTCTGTCTTGCGACGTGTGCCGCCACAGTCCATAAAGCTTTTGATCACATGGCCTACTTCGGTAATGTGAAAGTGCGGGGCAATCGATTCACCGTTGGGCAACACGATGCACAAGGCTTGATTGGGATGAGCCTCAAGTAGCCCTAAAAATTGTTCGACGTTCATGGGATGTCCTTGTCAATATCAGCAGCAAACTTTGGTGGTTTCAGGCACCACGGCGCACGATTGGCCTTGGCAACAGTCTTGGGTGAGGTAGGTGAGTAGGTCGTTCATGCGCGCAAACTCGGCGCGGTAGATCAGGTTGCGGCCGCTGGCCTCAGCACTTACTAAGCCCGCATGGTTCAGAGCTTTGAGGTGAAACGACAAGGCGCTGGGTGCTAGGTCAAGCATGGCAGCCAAGGCGCTGGGAGTTAGCCCCTCGGCGCCAGCGACGACCAGTGCGCGGAAAGCCCGCAAACGTTGGCCTTGCGCTAAGGCGGCCAAGGCTTCGACCACTTGTGCTTCTTGAATGGGTTGTTTTTTCATAATTCAATAATACTTGAAATATTGAAGTATTCAAGCGTCATGTTTGTCATAGTTTCGTCACAATGGCTGGCTAAAGTCATCTCTGTTCTAACCAACTGAAGGATTCTCATGAACACGAAGCGCACTTTTATCAAATCTGTGGCTGCCGCTGCGATGGCAACTTTGGCCATGGGCTCAGCCTTCGCAGCCGACATCACAGGTGCTGGCGCGACTTTCCCTTTCCCTATTTACGCCAAGTGGGCTGAAGGCTACAAAGCCGCCACGGGCAATGGTTTGAATTACCAATCCATTGGTTCTTCTGGCGGTATTCGTCAAATCAAAGCCAAGACCGTGACTTTCGGTGCAACCGATGCGCCCATGTCTGGCGAAGACCTCGACAAAGAAGGCTTGGTGCAGTTCCCAGCCATCATCGGCGGCACTGTGCCAGTGGTGAACCTTGAAGGTTTTAAGCCAGGTGAGTTGCGCGTGACTGGCTCCGTGTTGGCTGACATGTTTTTGGGCAAGATTGCCAACTGGAACGACCCCAAGATTGCCGCTTTGAACCCAGGTAAAAAATTGCCTGACCAAGCCATCACCGTGGTGCACCGCGCCGATGGTTCAGGCACTACCTTCAACTTCACCGACTACCTGACAGCTGTGAGCAAAGATTGGTCAGACAAGGTGGGCAAGGGTGCAGCTGTGAAGTGGCCAGCACCTACATCGGTCGGTGGTAAAGGTAATGAAGGCGTGGCCGCTAACGTGAACCGCGTCAAAGGTTCTGTGGGCTATGTCGAATACGCCTACGTCAAGAAAAACAACATGACCTTCATGCAGTTGCAAAACGCGGATGGCAAGTATGTGGCTCCTGATGATTTGACATTCGCGGCTGCTGCGTCTGGCGCTGATTGGTTCAGCGTGCCTGGTATGGGTGTGTCAATGGTCAATGCGAAGGGTGCTAACAGCTGGCCCATCAGCACTGCTTCGTTTATCTTGATGTACAAGCAGCCTTCTGACAAGGTGGCCGCGGCTGAGGCCTTGAAGTTTTTTGACTGGGCATTCTTGAACGGTAAAAAAATGGCACAAGACTTGGACTACGTGCCGTTGCCTGACGCTTTGACCACGGCTATTCGTGCCAAAGTGTGGACACAAATTCAAAAGTAATTTGAACGAAGTGTGTGAAGTCCGTTGGTTCTATCAGCACCGACGGACTTTGGTTTAATGGTAAGTTTCTATAAGTCAAGGGTCTGTCATGAGCTCACAGCCGTCATACCAGCCAGAAGGTGGTTCTCTCGTTAGTGACGAGATGATTGCCATCGCCAAAACACAACGTGTGCAAGATTTCTTTTTTCATCGAATCACGCAAGCGTTTTCATTGCTCGTGTTGGTGGCTTTGTTGGGCATCATCATTTCTTTGTTCGTGAACGCTTTGCCCACATTTGAGCGGTTTGGTTTTCACTTTTTGTGGCATATTGAGTGGGACATCATCAATGAAGATTTTGGTGCGGCTATTGCCATTGTGGGGACCGTGGCCAGTGCGAGTATTGCGTTATTGATCGCCGTGCCCTTGGCTTTTGGTGTGGCCGTGTTTCTCACGGAAACCTGCCCTGTGTGGCTGCGTCGCCCCTTGGGGACAGCGATTGAGTTATTGGCCGCCGTGCCCTCCATCATTTACGGCATGTTTGGCTTGTTTGTGTTTGCCCCTTTGTTTGCTGACTATCTGCAAGTGCCTTTGCAAAGCATGTTGGGGGGGATGCCAGTGGTGGGCTTTTTGTTTGGCGGGGCGACCAACGGCATGGGCATCTTGGCGGCAGGCATTGTGTTGGCCTTCATGGTGTTGCCGTTTGTGGCCGCTGTGATGCGTGATGTGTTTGAAATCACGCCGCCCATTCTGCGTGAGTCAGCCTATGGTTTAGGTTGCACTACATGGGAAGTGGTGCGAAAAGTTGTGTTGCCATACACGCAAAAAGGTGTGATTGGGGGCATCATGCTTGGCTTGGGCCGTGCGTTGGGTGAAACCATGGCGGTGACCTTTGTGATTGGCAACGCCAACCGCATGCCCACTTCATTGTTCTCGCCTGGCACCTCGATCGCATCCGTGTTGGCCAATGAGTTTGGCGAGGCAGAGGCTTTGCATTTCTCCACCTTGTTTGCGCTGGGCTTTTTGCTGTTTGTCATCACCTTTGTGGTGCTGGCCATGGCGAAGGTCATGATTCTTCGCGCTGAAAAAGCCAAGGGCAATTAAGAGGTTTGCTATGGATATGAATAATCGACTTTATGCAAAACGCCGAATCACAAGTTTGCTGGGATTGGCCTTTTCAATGACCGCCATGGCCGTGGGACTGGCTGTGTTGTTGTGGATTTTGTATGTGTTGTTTTCTAACGGCTTGTCCGCTTTAGATAGCAATTTGCTCACCAGCGACACACCTGCACCAGGCACAGAAGGCGGCGGCTTGCGCAACGCCATCGTGGGCAGCTTGATGATTGTGGGATTGACTGTGTTGGTCTCTACACCAGTGGGTATCTTGGCAGGTATCTATCTGACTGAGTACGGTGATGAAAGCAAAACCGCCGAGCTCACCCGTTTTGTGACCGACATCATGCTGTCCGCACCCTCCATCGTGTTGGGCCTGTTTGTGTACGCCATTGCAGTGGCCACCGTGGGCAACTTTTCAGGCTATGCGGGTAGCTTGGCTTTGTCGCTCATTGCGGTGCCTGTTGTCATGCGCACCACTGAAAACATGTTGCGCTTGGTGCCCGGCAGCTTGCGCGAAGCCGCATTTGCCTTGGGTGCCCCACGTTGGAAGGTGTCTACCTTCATTACCTTGCGTGCAGCCAAGAGCGGCGTGATGACGGGTTTGTTGTTGGCCGTGGCGCGCATCAGTGGCGAGACAGCGCCCTTGTTGTTCACCGCATTGAACAACCAATTTTTCAGCACCAATATGGGCGCTCCAATGGCCAATTTGCCGGTGGTGATTTTCCAGTTTGCCATGAGTCCCTATGACAACTGGGTGCGTTTGGCTTGGGCGGGTGCTCTCTTGATCACTTTGGCAGTTTTGTTGCTCAACATTTTGGCCCGTGTCTTCTTCCGCGAAAAAGTTCGCTCCTAATTTCATTTGGATTTAAAAATGCCTGATACCAAACCAGCACCTAAAAACGCCATCGAAGTTCGCGACTTGAACTTTTTCTATGGTAAGTTCCAAGGCTTACGCAATGTCACCATGGACATTGCCGAGCGCAAAGTCACCGCCTTCATTGGCCCATCGGGTTGTGGCAAGTCTACCTTGTTGCGTACCTTGAACCGCATGTACAGCCTCTACCCAGGTCAACGTGCTGAGGGTGAAATCAATTTTTATGGCCAAAACATTTTGGACCCCAAGCAAGACTTGAACTTGTTGCGTGCCCGCATTGGCATGGTGTTTCAAAAGCCAACGCCATTTCCCATGACGATTTACGAAAACATTGCGTTTGGTGTGCGTTTGTACGAAGACCTCAGCCGCACCGAAATGGATGAGCGCGTCGAGTGGGCCTTGACCAAAGCCGCCTTGTGGACCGAAGTCAAAGACAAGCTCGGTCAAAACGGGTTGTCACTCTCTGGTGGCCAACAACAACGTTTGTGCATCGCGCGCAGTGTGGCTGTTAAGCCTTCGGTGCTGTTGTTGGACGAGCCCACCTCGGCACTCGACCCCATTTCCACAGGCAAGGTGGAAGAGTTGGTGCACGAGCTTAAGGCCGACTACACCATTGCCATCGTGACCCACAACATGCAGCAAGCCGCGCGTTGTAGCGACTACACCGCCTACATGTATTTGGGTGAATTGGTGGAGTTTGGTGAGACCGAGCAAATCTTCTTCAAGCCCAACAAAACCGCGACCGAAGACTACATCACTGGCCGCTTTGGCTAATAGGAGAACACCATGCCAGATAAACACCTGTCCTCACAGTTCGATTCCGACCTCAACAACATCTCTTCACATGTGATGGAGTTGGGGGGCTTGGTGGAGTCTCAAATTCGTCAAGCTATTTTGGCCCTGTCTCAGTTCAGTCCTGAGGCTGCAGAAGACGTGTTAGTGACCGAAAACAAGGTCAATCATCTCGAAGTTGAAATTGATCGTGAGATCGCCTCTGTCATTGGTCGTCGCCAGCCGACTGCACGCGATTTGCGTTTGCTCATGGCCATGTCCAAAACCACAGCCAACTTAGAGCGCGTGGGTGACGAAGCAGCCAAGATTGCACGTATGGTCAAGTCCATCATCGACAGCTCAGCTCCTCGTACGCTCCCATCCACAGATTTGCGTGTATCTGCCGATTTGGCTTCTGGTTTGTTGCGCAAAGCACTGGATGCATTTGCACGTTTGGATGTGCCCATGGCTGTGAGCATCTTGCGTGAAGACAACGAAATTGACAAAGAATTCGATGGTTTTGTGCGCAAGCTCATCACCTACATGATGGAAGATCCGCGCACCATTTCAGCTAGCTTGGATTTATTGTTCATCGCCAAAGCGATAGAGCGCATTGGCGATCATTCCAAAAATATTGCTGAATTCATCATCTACATCGTCAAGGGTGAAGACGTGCGTCATACACCGCTTGCAGACGTTGAATCATCGATGAGTTGATAGAGGGCATTTGAAAATGAAAATTGCCCGTGTTTTGGTGGTCGAAGATGAGTCTGCGATTGCCGAACTGATTGCCATCAATTTGCGACATAACGGCATGATGCCGATGCTAGCTGCTGACGGAGCTGCCGCGCAAAAGCACATTGACGAGGTGTTGCCCGATGTCATCTTGCTCGACTGGATGCTTCCTGGCCAAAGTGGTATTGAGCTGGCCCGTCGTTGGCGTGCCGATCCGCGTACCAAAACCACACCGATTCTCATGCTCACGGCCCGTGGCGATGAGCCAGACAAAATTGCAGGTTTAGATGCTGGTGCAGACGACTACATCACCAAGCCCTTTTCAACCCAAGAGCTGTTGGCACGCATTCGTGCAGTGCTTCGTCGCCGTGCGCCTGAACAAGCAAGTGATGTGGTATCGATTGGGGGCCTGAAGTTAGACGGTTCTACGCATCGCGTCAGCTTTAATGAGCAAGCTATCAAGCTCGGGCCCACCGAATTTAAGTTGCTCAATTACCTCATGCACCACGCCGAGCGCGTACACAGCCGCAGCCAGCTGCTAGATCGCGTGTGGGGTGACCATGTGTTCATTGAAGAGCGCACGGTCGATGTTCACGTCAAACGGTTGCGTGAAGCCCTCGGTGAGGCTGGAAATATGGTTGAAACTGTGCGTGGCGTAGGATACAGAATTACCCATCAGTCATGAATAAATGTTAGGTTCGCGTGATTAGTCGTTTTCTTTCATTTTTTTCACTGCTTGCGTTTGGTGGTGCTTGCGGCTTTTCGTGGGCCATGATGCGCGACCTTCTGCCCGCCTCGTTTTACATGCTCAGCGGTGCGCTGCTAGGTGGTTTAGCGTGGATGCTAATGGATGCTTGGAGAGGCTATCGTGTTCGCTCTTGGTTGCGGCACGGTGATTTAGCCATTGCACCACCGATCTCTGGCTGGTGGGGGGTGTTGCTTGACCGTGCAAGAAAACTCTTACGTGAACGTGAACGCAGCATTGACGCAGGCGAACAACGCTTGAAAGATTTCTTGCTGGCTATACAAAACTCGCCAAATGGCGTGGTCATGCTCGATGCCAATGCCCAAATTGAGTGGTGCAACCACACGGCTGCTACGCATCTGGGCATACATCCAGATAGAGATGTCATGCAGCGTATTGGTAATTTGTTGCGCGATCCAGTGTTCACTGCCTACATGGCCGTTGAACAGCCCGTTGATCCAGTGGTGATGCTGGGTCACCGTCATCGCATTGAGAGGCCTGTTCACATCTCTGTGCAGCGTCATCGTTATGGTGAGGGGAAGCAGTTGTTATTGACGCGTGATGTCACGATGCTAGAGCAGGCCGAAGCAATGCGCCGTGATTTCGTGGCCAATGTGTCCCATGAAATCCGTACGCCTTTGACTGTTTTGTCTGGCTTCGTTGAGACGATTCAAACTTTGTCGCTCAGCGAGGACGAGCAAAAACACTATCTCTCCTTGATGGCCACACAGGCGCATCGCATGCAAGTCTTGGTGGAGGATTTGCTGACCTTGTCGCGTTTGGAGGGAAGCCCAGCTCCCTCAGCGCTTCAGTCGCTTCCTTTGTCGCATTTGATGGATGTGTGCGAGCAAGAGGCGAATGGTTTGTCTGCTTCACTGGCCCAAGGTAATGTTGCGCACCACATTCATTTTGTGATTGAGCCTCTTTTGACGGATTGTGTGTTGTTAGGTGAAGCGCGAGAGCTTCAAAGCGCTTTGTCAAATTTGGTCAGCAATGCTGTGCGCTACACGCCAGCAGGCGGTGATGTGCATGTGTCTGTCGATCAAGGAGTTGACGGCAGTTTGATCATTCAAGTCCGTGATTCTGGCGCAGGAATTGCGGCGGAGCATTTGCCGAGATTGACCGAGCGGTTTTATCGCGTCGATCGAAGTCGTTCGCGTGAGTCAGGTGGCACGGGCCTAGGGCTGGCCATCGTCAAACATGTGATGCAGCGACATGGTGGCTCGTTGTCCATCACGAGTGAGTTAGGACAAGGATCATGTTTTAAGTTGATATTTCCTAGCAAGAGATGGCGTCAAGCGGTCTAAGACTTGACGCTGCGACATTCGCCGCAGAAAAAATGGTTGGCATTTAAAAATTTTCGAAATGATCCAGTGGTGCGGGGGCTGTGTTGACCGCATTTGATACAACTCATCATTTCTCCCGTTCTACTGGCTCCCTCGAATGGGGATCCGTTTTTTTTGCGTGCATAGCGTAAGCCGTCACTTTTTATTTCTGATGTTTCGTGTTTGTAGTGGGACATATGAAATCAAGTGGGTCTTTTCAATCGACGCTTTTCAAATTTCTTGAGAAGTACGTAAGTGACCAAGCCAATCAATGATGAACCAACGAAGAAACCACCATAAGCCAATGGCCAAGGCGTACCTTCGGTCATCATTGAAAATTCAGACATGCCGCCAACGCCAGCCAAGATGTTGATGGGCATGAACACCACACTGAATACTGTCAATTGGTTCACACGCTTGTTCTGGTTAATGTTGATGAAGCCAATCGTGGCATCCATCAAAAAGTTGATTTTGTCGAACAAAAAAGCGGTATGGCTATTGAGTGAGTCGATGTTTCTTAAGATTTGTTTGGCATCTGAAATTTGCTCAGCGGTTAGCAAGCGACCACGCATCAAAAAATTCAAGCCTCGTTGCGTGTCCAAAATATTGCTGCGAATGCGTCCGTTTTGATCTTCTTCTTCCGCAATGTCAGCCAAGATGCCAGCAGCTTCTTGATCGGTGATGGCCTCGCTCAGAACGTGTCGACCTACGACGCCCAGCTTGGCATAAATGTTTTCCAGTGAATCAGCCGAGACCTCGACGTCAGCACCATACAGATCTAGCAGTAAGTCAATGCTGTCCGTCACATAGTTTGGCTGCGTGAGTGCTCGACGTCGTTGTAGACGGAATACAGACAATTCTTCACTGCGGAGTGAGAACAAGATGCCATCATGCAAGATGAACGCAACGGGTACGCTCTTGGATGCACCGTCTTGGTCAGACAGAAAGTTGGAGTGCAGATGGATATCGTCGTTTTCTTCGATATGAAATCTTGCACTGACCTCAAGGTCGGTGGCATCAATCGAATCAGGTAACTCCAAGCCGAAATGCGCGCCAATAAAAAGCCGTTCTGCTTTGCTCGAGTTGATCAAATCAACCCAAATTGGTTTGATACCCCCCAAATCCTGACGCTTAGAGATGGGTAAGCTTTTCAGTCGACCATCCACAAGCGCATAAATATGTACTTTGCTGTCTTCAAAGTCAGGCTGTCGATCACCAGCCAGCGCAGATCGACGATCGTTGGAAAGTTCCCATAAAACATCATTCTCTCGATCTTGAGGAATCATGTGCCAGACCTTTTGAGCTTCATCAAGTGGTAGTTCTTCAAGATAGCCGCTGAGATCTGTAGCACTTTGCTTGTCTATGAATTTCAGGAGTTCCGCGTTGTGTTGTTTTTGTAGAAGCGTAGTCACAACTTCTTGTTTAGGCATGTTTTGGCTGTGAACCATGCCATCGACAAGTTTTTGCTTGTTCAGCATGTCGGTCAAATCTTGAAAGGACATTAATACATTAAACGGCTTCAGCTAATTTCAGCCAACCTAATCACCAGTGCTGCAAGCCACACACCCATGCACAGCAAAATACTGAGTAAAACAGCTGCACTGCCAAGATCTTTGCAGCGTTTAGATAAGTCATGCCACTGTGGTCCGACACGATCAATGGCAGACTCAAGACCTGTATTTAAAAGCTCAACAATCAACACAAAAACCACCGATCCTGCCAAGAGTGCAGTTTCAACCCAGGTGTCTCCTAGATGAAATGCCAAGGGAATTAAGACAACAGCAAGATAAAATTCTTGCTTAAAAGCGGGTTCATGCATACCAGCTTTAAGGCCTTGCACGGAGTACCCAAAAGCATGAATGACGCGATCTAGTCCGCGTCTTTGCTTTTGTAAATTTTCGTGAATGGGGTCCATGATCAATATTTCTCTGGAACCATCATGTTGCTCGGCACGGGATGCCTGATGTAGTCAGGGTTGCGAACACGCGCTGGAAGTTCAACCTCAGGATGCTCAATCTCGTGGTAAGGAAAATGGCCAAGCAAGTGGTCGATGCAGTTGAGACGCGCACTCTTTTTATTAACAGCCTGAACAATCCACCAAGGGGCCTCAGGGATGTGCGTGCGCTCAATCATGGTTTCTTTGGCCACGGTGTAGTCTTCCCAACGTCTGCGGCTTTCCAAATCCATCGGGCTGAGTTTCCACTGCTTAAGTGGGTCATGGATTCGGCCTAAGAATCGGGCGTGCTGTTCATCATCCGTGATGGAAAACCAATATTTGATGAGTGTGATGCCGCTGCGCGCGAGCATTTTTTCAAATTCTGGAACGGTGCGAAAGAATTCTTCGTATTCGTCATCGTTGCAAAAGCCCATGACACGCTCTACACCCGCGCGGTTGTACCAACTGCGGTCAAACAAAACAATTTCACCTGCAGCAGGTAGATGTGCGACGTAGCGTTGAAAGTACCACTGGGTTCGCTCACGGTCGTTTGGTGCGGGTAAGGCAGCTACGCGGCATACACGGGGGTTGAGTCGTTGTGTGATGCGTTTGATTACCCCACCTTTGCCTGCTGCATCTCTGCCTTCAAAGAGGATCACAACTTTTTGCTTTGTGGCGACTACCCAGTCTTGTAATTTGACAAGCTCACCTTGAAGTCGGAGCAACTCACGAAAGTACTTCACGCGTTCGCTGTGAAGGCCCTCCTCATCAATCGACATTTCCAGTTCTTCGTCTAACGAGTCCAAGATGTCATCACGAAGACTTTGGATCTGATCTTCATCAAGTTGGTGTTGCTTGCTCATGATGTTTCCTTTTCTTCATCATGCCTAGTGACTGTTTCAAATTGATGACGGTTGTCACTGAAGATTCACACAGACCCTTTACATTTTTTGAGATTTCTTGAGTTGTATGAGGTGTTTTATTACTTATCGTTTCATTTGCTATGTGACGCTTGTACTTGTCTTGTCAGGTTGTGCTGTTCGGCCTTTGGTGGTTGACCAAGCCGCAACCACGCTGTCAGGGCAGGGCTTATCTGATGAAGAGGACTTGCAATTGGCACGAGAAGCCAGTGCTTTTTATCTGAAATTTTCTGAGTCCGTCTTGAGCGAAACACCAGGACATATGAAGCTTGCAGAGTCAGTGTCTGCTGGATTCACACAATACGCTTATGCATTCGTGGCTTTTGATGCAGAGCGGCTTGATGCCAAACATCCCAAAGAAGCGGCGGCCATGCGTACGCGTGCAGCTCATTTGTATGCGCGCGCCCATCGGCATGCGATAAGAGCATTAGAGAAAAACAATCCAAGCTTGATTGCTTCTTTGAAGCAGACGAATTTAGTTACACAGCAAAAGTTGACAGCTGAGCAAGTGCCATTGGTTTATTGGGCTGCAGCGTCTTTGGGTGGCTGGATTTCTATGTCCAAAGATGATCCAGATTTAGTCGCGGATTTGCCTGTTTGCATCCGCTTGGCAGAGTTTGCTTGGAACACTCGCCCCGATTTTGGACACGGGGCTTTGGCAAGTTTGATGGGCACTTTAGAAGCTGCCAAGGTCGGTGGTTCACCACGCAAAGCGCAAGCCTACTTTGATCAAGCGATTGCATTTGGCCGTAGCAAAGAGGCAGGCCCCTATGTCGTCAAAGCTGAGGGGCTTGCATTGCCCGCACAAGATCAAAAGCAGTTTGCACAACTGTTGCAGCAAGCGATCGCAATCAGCCAGCAACACCGCAGTTTGCAAAACGAAGTGATGAAGGAGCGGGCGCAGTGGTTGCTTGCCTCGATGGATGATTTATTTTGAAAGCAATGAATGTCTAAGTTGAACTGTATCTGTATGAAGTTTTCTATCACCATTTGTCTGGTATTGGTGCAAGCTGTGTCATGGGCTGCGCCAGATAAGCAATTGCGTTTGGGAACATTGGCCCCCAAAAACTCTTTGTATCACCGCCAGCTCATTGAGATTGGTGAAGCATGGCGCACAGCGCAGGGAGGAAGCGCCAAATTTGTCGTTTATCCAGATGGGAGCCAGGGAGGCGAAACTGAGCTTGCACGTCGAATGCGAATTGGCCAGTTACAAGGTGCACTTTTGTCTGTGGTGGGTTTGCGCGAAATTGAACCATCAATTGCAGCTTTGCAATCGATGCCTTTGCTGTTCAAGTCGTGGGAGGAGGTGGACTACGTTCGCGAAAAAATGCGGCCCGCCATGGAAAAGAAATTTTTAGACAAAGGCTTTGTTGTCTTAGCCTGGGGCGATGCGGGATGGGTGCGTTTTTTTTCAAAAGAGCCAGCGTTCAAACCTGACGACTACCAAAAGATGAAATTTTTCGCTTGGGGTGGCGAGGCCGATCAGCAAGAAATCATGAAGAGCATGGGATATACGCCTGTTCCCCTTGAGACCAGCGATATCTTGCCTTCTGTGCAAACTGGCATGATCAATGTGGTGCCTTCCACCCCTTATTTTGCCCTCGCGAGTCAGGTTTACACGATGGCGCCAAACATGTTGGAAATCAATTGGGCGCCCATTGTTGGCGCATTGGTTGTCACCAAGAAGTCTTGGGATGACATGTCTCCTGACGCACAAACCGCTGTGAGAGCTGTCAGTGATAAAGCAGGCGCGCAGATTCGCATGAAAGCGCGACAAGAAGTCGAGGAAGCAGTAGAGGCGATGAAAAAACGCGGATTGGTTGTGAACAAACCTAATGCAGAGCAAATGCGTGCATGGCAAGAGTTGGCAGACAAGTTGTATCCGCGCATTCGAGGCACATTGGTTCCAGCAGAAACATTCGATGAGGTGTTTCGTCATTTGAAGGCATACCGCGCAGGTAAAACCAAATGATGGGACGCTTGCTGCGTGGATTGACTCAGGCCGATGCATGGCTTGCATCGACCGCATTGGCCTTGATGGCCTTGATCCCATTGGTCGAAATTTTGTCTCGACCCATGATGGGCAAAGGCATCGACAACGCGACTGTGGTCGTTCAGCATTTGGGTTTATTGATGGCCATGGCGGGTGCGATTGCCGCCGAACGCTTTGGGCATCTCACCAGCTTAGGTGTTGTTGTGCCTCGTCTTTATGCAGTCGGGCAGTTTGGGGCTGCTGCTGTTGGCGGCGTTTTGACATGGGCCAGTGCGCAGTTGGTCCTCAGTGAGATGTCGGCAGAGCAAATTTTGGCCTACGGCGTTCCTGTGTGGTGGTTGCAAGCGGCCATGCCCGTGGGTTTTGCAATTTTGTCAATGAAGCTGGGTGTGCGTTGTGGACAAACTTGGTTTTTGAAATGGCTGTGCGCTGTTACAGCGCCGTTGGTGGGGGCTATGTTGGCTGTCCATTGGGATGGTGAGGCTTTGCCATTGTGGCCTTGGTTATTTTTACTGGCTGTATTGCTGGCGTTTGGCGCACCGATTTTCACCATCTTAGGTGGCTTGGCCCTGGCGTTGTTTTGGCAAGATGGCTTGCCACTGGCATCCATTGCTCTGTCGCATTACCAAATCACAGTCAATCCTTCATTGCCTGCATTGCCATTGTTTACGCTGGCAGGTTTGATTTTTGCGGCAACGGGAGCCGCGCAACGTTTGGGCGCAGTGTTTGTAGATCTCTTTGGCGGAGGGCAGGCGGGAACAATCATAGCCGCCACAGTCTTGTGCTCCTGTTTCACCGCATTCACAGGTGGGAGCGGTGTGACTATTTTGGCTTTGGGCGGTTTGCTTTTGCCGTTGTTGCAGGGCGTTGGCTATACCCAAGGACGAAGCATTAGCTTAATCACCAGTGCGAGTGCCTTGGGTGTTTTATTAGCGCCGTCTGTACCGCTCATCATGTATGCCATCATTGCGCGCGTTCCGATCAACACCATGTTTTTGGCTGGATTGGTACCAGCCATTGTGATGGTGGGCTGTTTATTGATCTTTGGTGGTTACCTGCGCGGTGGTCAGGCTGCTGCTAATACAGCTTCAGCTCAATTCAGCTTTGTGCGATTGAAGTCTTCTGCCTGGCATGCCAAATGGGAATTGTTGGCACCTGCGGTGGCCATTGGATCTCTGGCAAGTGGGTTTGCAACGCCCACAGAAAGTGCCGCGCTGACAGCAATTTATGCGGTGCTGACTCAGCGTTTTGCGCATCGAGAGTTGGATAGCAAAAAGTTAGGCGAGTGCTTGTCGCAGGCAACACAAATCATTGGTGGTGTGATGCTAATTTTGGGAATGGCACTTGGGCTGACCAATTACTTGGTGGATGCTGGAATTCCAGATCTTGCAACCGAGTGGGTTCAAAGCGTGACGCAAAGCAAGTGGCTTTTCTTGCTTGCGTTGAACGTATTCTTGTTCGCTGCTGGTGCATTGATGGAAATTTATGCGGCCATCGTGGTGCTGGTTCCTCTGTTGCTGCCTTTGGCGATCAGCTACGGGATTGATCCTGTTCACTTCGGCATCATTTTTTTGGCCAATATGGAAATGGGATTCTTGTGTCCACCCGCTGGGATGAATATTTACTTTGCATCTGCAGTGTTCAAGCAACCAATTCGTTCAGTCGCAATTTCAGTTGCGCCTGCATTGGCTGCCATCTTCACAGGAACTTTGCTCATTTCTTGGTTGCCACTTCTGGCGATGGGGTTGCCGACCTATGTGGCATCCATCATGCGCTAAGGAGTTCAAGTTGGCTACACACGGAGCGGTGTGAAAGATGTGCCAAAGTTCTGCGTGAGTGGCCTTGCGGTGAAATGAGTTCGCCGACATGAACTTTGGCGTGTATGGCTTTGCTGGTCATGACTTGATGCAAAGATTGAACAAAACCAATATCGCCAATGAATGCGGCTCGCTTGCAAAGCAAGCCTGTATGTGGGTTGGTGTAGCGAATGGCCAAGGGCTGAACTTGAACATGGTGGTTGATCGCAGCTTCAAACAGATTGGCATGAAACAAACTGACGGAACTGCCTTCGCTGCTCGTGCCTTCTGGGAAACCTGCGACGCAATAACCGTGATGCAATGCACTGGAAACATCGTCAACCATGCGACGTGCCGAGCTGGGTGAGCCACGGTCAACAAAGACAACGCCGCAAGCCTTGGCAATGCTGCCAACAATTGGCCAATTTCGTATTTCTGACTTGGCCACAAAAACGCTCGGCTGAATCGATTGAATGATCAATGCATCAATCCATGAAATATGGTTGGCAACCAGCATCAGCGGGGCGTTGGCTGTTTGGCTATTTTGTGCGGTAGATGTTTCATGAATGACTTGTATGCCTAAGATTCCTAGTGTGGTCGATGACCAGCTTTGTATGGCTTTGAGTTTTTGATCGCGACTTAGGTGCGGGAACTTGATCCACAAAATCCAAAACGCATGGGCGAATGCTCGAATGAGACGAATATATTTGATCAACATGATTGATGGCAGAGCATAGGTTTGCTGTGTGACAAAACGATGAAGAAATGACTTTGTTTTGTCATGAATATTTCATGCAACCTTCGCGGTTTATTCACATCCCCCGACAAGAATCAGTGCCATTGATTCACACAGGAGGTGCTATGAAAGAACTGCCAAACCCCACTATGCCACTGTCATTCATCGATGTGCCACGGGGGTCACTTCATCGAAACGATCTTGAACATCAAAAAGTTTCTGTCTCGACCCAAAAAGTTGAAGCGCGCCCAGCCCTGATCGTTGAATGGGCCAAACATCAAGATGAGGTGAGAGAGGCCCAACGCCTTCGCTACGACGTGTTTGCTACGGAAATGGGGGCACGCCTGAAAGACAGCATTCCTGGTCACGATATCGACTTGTTTGATGATTTTTGTGAGCACCTCATCATTCGCGACGATGCGACTGAACAGGTGATTGGTACTTACCGTGTTTTGACTCCCGCGCAAGCCAAGCGTATTGGTAGCACCTATTCTGATCTTGAATTTGATTTGACACGCTTGCGTCCATACCGTGAACGCATGGTTGAGTTGGGCCGAAGCTGTGTGCATCCCGAGCATCGCCATGGTGGCGTCATCATGGCCTTGTGGGGGGCGCTGGCTGAGTTCATGGTGCGTAACAAACTCGATGTGATGATTGGATGCGCCAGTATCCCCATGCTCCACCAAGGTGTCGTGAGCGGAGAGGTTGCAGCCAGCATTTGGCATCAGTTAAAGCAGACGCATTTGGCGGATATTGAAAACCGTGTGACCCCCCGCTTGGCGCTGCCTGTAGAGCAATGGGAAGTTAACCCAGCATTCGAGCCGCCCGCTCTCATCAAAGGGTATTTGCGCTTGGGCGCCAAGGTGTTAGGAGCACCTGCATGGGATCCAGATTTCAACACGGCTGACTTGCCCATGTTGATGAAGATCAACGACATGCCGCCTCGCTATCGCAAACATTTCCTGGGCGCTTAATGCACTACAGAGCCATCTTCATTTCCGACCTGCACTTGGGTACACCTGGTTGTCAAGCCGAGGCGTTGTTGGATTTTCTCAAAGAGAACACCAGTGATTACCTTTACCTCGTGGGGGACATCATTGACGGCTGGCAATTACGCCGACGTTGGTATTGGCCACAAGCACACAACGATGTGATTCAAAAGTTACTGCGTAAAGCACGTAAAGGTTGCCGTGTAATTTACGTGCCAGGTAACCACGACGAGTTCGCACGGCATTTTTTAGATCATCATTTTGGTGGGATAGAAGTCGTGGAAGAAGCTGTACACCAAACTGCCGACGGTCGTAAGTTGTGGGTGATCCATGGTGACTACTTTGATGCAGTGGTGCAACAAGCGAAGTGGTTGGCCTATGTGGGAGATTACTTGTACGAATTTACGCTCAAGCTCAATCGCTATCTCAACAATATGCGCGGGCGCTTGGGTTTGCCGTATTGGTCTTTGTCTGCTTACCTCAAGCATAAAGTCAAAAAAGCACTTAACTATGTGACTGATTTTGAAAATGCAGTGGCACATGAAGCAGCCAAGCACGGTTACCAAGGCGTCGTTTGCGGTCATATCCATCGTGCAGAAATTCGCGATGTGAATGGTGTTCTTTATTGCAACGATGGCGACTGGGTAGAAAGTCGAAGTGCCTTGGTGGAGAACGAACAAGGCGAGTTGTCATTGTTGTATTGGAAGACAGAACCGCACGTTGCCGAGAAACCTCATTTGGTCAGAGTCGCATGAAAATAGCATTGATCACAGACGCATGGCGCCCACAAATCAACGGTGTGGTCACTACATTGGTGGAGCTAGTCGAACAACTCAACGCCAAAGGACATACCGTTGAGGTAATTCACCCAGATCTGTTTAAAACAAGACCGTGTCCTGGTTATGCTGGCATTGACTTGGCTGTTAGACCCTATCAACAATTGGCCCACCAGTTAGACGCTTTTCGGCCTGATGTGATTCATGTTGCCACCGAGGGGCCTTTAGGTTGGGCAGCGCGTAAGTATTGTTTAAAGCATGATTTGCCTTTCACCACTGCATTTCACACACGCTTCCCGGAGGTGTTGAAAGCCGCGCTACACATCCCGCTTTGGATTGGTTATGCCATTTTTCGGCATTTTCATAAACCTTCATTTGGTGTTTTGGTTCCCACCCAAGGTGTCATGCGCTTGCTCGATGGTTGGGGTTTTAAAAATCTACGCAGTTGGACACATGGCGTCGATATGCGCTTGTTCAGCTATGCCGAAAAAGTTGAAAGTCATCCAGACTTGGTAGATTTGCCTAGGCCGATTGCGCTTTATGTAGGGCGTGTGTCGTATGAAAAAAATATCGATAGCTTTCTCTCGATGCCTTGGCATGGCAGCAAAGTGGTGTGCGGCGTTGGTCCTTTAGAGAGAGAGCTCAAAGAAAAATTCCATCATGTACGCTGGCTAGGCGTATTGCCCCGAGATGAGTTGGCACGTGTGTATGCCAGTGCTGATGTGTTTACTTTTCCGAGTCGCAACGAAACGTTTGGATTGGTGATGCTCGAAGCCATGGCTTGTGGGACTCCGGTGGCAGCCTATCCTGTAGATGGTCCTTTGGAAGTTTTACGTAACGATTCAACCATTGCGCATCAACACAAGGGTGGGGTCTTGCATGAGGACTTGGCTTATGCAAGCCTAGAGGCCTTAAAAATTTCGCGTTCAGAGGCAAGAAATCAGTCACTCACTTTTAGCTGGGATGAGTCAACAAGATTGTTTGAACAACATTTGGTTCCAATCGAAAGAACAATACCTGTGGAAGGACTTGAGGTTCATCCATGAGTCCTCTGTATTTCTTGCCGAATAGCACCAGCGACCCAGCGTTTGAAAGCTATCTGCGAGATATTCGACGCTATTCGGATTATCAAATCGTCAAAGATTTTTTATTGCCGAGGTTGTTTGAATCGATTGAACAATTCCTAGACGCTCACCACTATCGTTTTTCTTGCAGCAATCGGTTTGCAGAACGTTATCCAACCTTGCACATTCAGTGCCCAGTCGGTTTTGTCCCAGATGTGATCGCAATTGAATTTTTAGTTCAGACAGAGTCTTTTTGTGTGAAGCAGTCGGGGCAAGAATTCAAGCTGCAAGGCTTTGACAATCTCACACACCATTTACGTGTCATCCTGTTCATGGGTTTGGCGCATTGGCAGCTTAAATAAAGAGTGTGGCATTTAAGTGCACCCATCGTTTGTCATTGATTTGACGTTTTTTCTTCTTAATAGTTTCACCAATTTTTGTGACCATTTCTTTTATTTAGGAGAAATCGCATGCGTGTCACAGTCATTGGCTCGGGTTATGTGGGTCTGGTTACAGGTGCTTGTTTATCTGATCTCGGTTTTCGTGTTGTCTGTCTCGATAAAGACATTGAGAAAGTTGAATTACTCCAGAGCGGTGAGGTTCCCATTTATGAGCCTGGACTCAAGGAGTTATTGATTCGAAATCATGCGGAGGGTCGTATTCGATTTACAAACGATGCAGTCGAAGCTATCGAACATGGCGATATATTGTTTATCGCCGTTGGAACGCCAGCGCAAGAGGATGGCTCTGCAGATCTTGGACATGTTTTATCGGTGGCATCCATGATCGGTGACCATATCAAAGATTTCAAGTTGATTGTGAATAAATCAACCGTACCCGTTGGAACGGCAGACCGTGTGCGTGATGCTGTCAAGCAGAGGCTCATACAGCGTGGTGTGTCCACGGAGTTGTTCGACGTGGTATCCAATCCCGAATTTTTAAAAGAGGGTGCTGCGATTGATGATTTCATGAGGCCTGATCGTATCGTGGTGGGGGTTGATGATGGCATTCATCATGAAAAGAGCCAGCGGATGATGGGCGATCTTTATGCCAGCTTTAACCGCCATCATTCGCGTACGGTGTGGATGGATGTGAAAAGTGCAGAGCTGACTAAATACGCAGCCAATGCCATGTTGGCCACGCGTATTTCTTTCATGAATGAAATTGCCAATTTGGCGGATGCTTTGGGCGCTGATGTCGATCAAATTCGCCGTGGTATTGGCGCAGATAACAGAATTGGTTACAGCTTTCTATATGCAGGTTGTGGCTATGGTGGCAGTTGTTTTCCAAAAGATACCCAAGCCTTGGTTCGCACTGCACAAGCGTATGGACAAACCATGAGTGTTGTAGGAGCCACCGAGCTGGTGAACGAACGTCAAAAAAATCTACTGGTCGACCGATTGGTTAATCGATTGGGTGAGGACTTATCAGGTCGAAGGATTGCGGTTTGGGGTTTGGCGTTCAAGCCCAATACGGATGACATGCGCGAGGCACCAAGCCGTGTCGTGATTAAAAGTTTGCTCGTGCGTGGTGCGCATGTGGTGGCTTACGACCCCGTGGCTGGACATGAAGCCATGGCTGCATTAAAGGTGGATTGCGAAAATCAAGCTGAACTCTTGAATCGCTTCACATTGGTGACGCATGACATGGATGCATTGCATGGCGTCGATGCATTGCTGGTTTTGACTGAGTGGAAAAACTTCCACAATCCCGACTTCCAAGCCATGAAGCGTGTCATGCGCACACCTTATATTTTGGATGGTCGAAATCTCTACAACCCAGATGCGTTGGCAGACTTAGGCATCGCCTATCAAGGTATTGGGCGGCGCAATGATCTGGTGAACTTGCCCGTGAATTCGATTCATCTGGAGAGCATGGTTTTGAATGCCTAAGGGCTTTTATTTTCTGATCGGCGCTCAGTTTGCTTCGGGCCTTGCTGACAATGCCTTGCTAATTCTTGGTATTTATTTCCTCAATGAGCAGGGGTATCCAGCTTGGTGGGCGCCGCTTCTGAAGTTTTCTCTCACGCTGTCATACGTATTTTTGGCATCATTGGTTGGACCAGTATCTGATGCATTTGCCAAAAATCAGTTGATGGCCTGGATGAATGCCCTCAAGGTGGTGGGGGTGGCAATGCTTGTGATGGGGGCTCATCCAATGATGGCATTTGCGCTCATTGGCTTGGCAGCATCTGTGTATGCACCTTCCAAATATGGACTGGTGACGGAGTCTGTGCCACCCAGATTATTGGTGCGTGCCAATGCATGGCTTGAAGTGTCGGTGGTGTTGTCGGTCATCCTCGGCATTGCGATGGGCGGGGCTTTGAGCGGTGTGTCTGAAATGAGTCCTTGGTTAGATATTGGCGTTCATACCCAAACCTTGCCAGCCATTGGTGTTGTTGTTTTCATTTATTGGGTGGCAGCTTTGCTCAATATGGGTTTGAGGCCTATGAAACGAACTGAGGTCTATGTTCCCTTGACAGTAAAAGCCATCAGCTTGCGTGCATTTTGGAAGTCCAATCAAAGGCTCTGGCACGACCCCTTAGGTAGTGTGTCTTTGTACGTCACAACCTTGTATTGGGGCGTTGGCGCTGTGATGCAATTTGCCGTTCTACTTTGGGCGCAGCAAACGTTGGGGCTGACGCTCAAAGGCGGTTCATATTTGCAGGCTTTGGTTGCGATTGGTGTGATTGCAGGCGCGTATCTGGCTGGGCGTTTGTTCAAGCTTCATGCCGCGCGTCAAGCGCTACCTTGGGGAATTGTGTTGGCGCTGCTATTGCCTGTCATAGTGTTGGTGACAGATGTTCGATGGGCCGTACCGCTCTTGCTTTGCATCGGCATGGCTGGGGGGCTGTTGCTTGTGCCTATGAATGCACTGCTGCAACACCGTGGCATGCAGGTGTTGAGTTCAGGTCGATCAATTGCCGTACAGGGATTTAATGAAAACTTGAGCGTATTGCTCATGTTGGCGGTTTACAGTGCCTTGTTAGCCACGGGCGTTTCATTGGCATGGATCATGGTCTTGCTTGCGACGGTGCTAGTGGCAGGCATCGTGCCTTTATGTCTGCTGGTTTGGCGACGTTCCTGAATCAATTGTTTTGAATGGCCATTTCAAAAATGGTTTCAACTTGTTGGGCGATCTCAGACCATCCAAGATGCGCGATGCTCGCGCGTGTTTGCGTTCGCGCATGTGCAAGTGTCGTGTGCGCGCTGGTGATTTCTAGGGCGCGTTGGATATAAGTTTTTGGTTGTGTGCTGTCAATGAGCCAACCGTTTTGATGGTTGTTGATGAAGTCGCTTGCTGCCGCGCAATCGAATGCCAACACAGGTGTTGCGCTTGACATGGCTTCTAAAGTGACGTTGCCAAAGGTTTCAGTCAGACTAGGAAAGAGTAGCAAATCGGCACTGGCATAAAGAATGGCCAATTGCTCATGACTGCACATGCCCATGAAAATAGCTTCGGGACACTTGATTTGTGTGGCGTTTCGCATAGGGCCATCACCTGCGAACACCATCTTGACATCTCGACCCGCTGACTTGAGGGCTTGGTAGGTGTCGATGGTCAGGCTAAGGTTTTTTTCGGCTGCCAATCGACCTACCGAGAGTAAAACGATGGTGTTTGATGTGGCCCCCCAGCTTTCACGCATGAGTTCGCTGCGTTTATGAGGATGAAAAAGAGTGGTGTCAATGCCGCGTGCAACCACCTTTAAGTTTTTAAATCCATACGCCTCAAGCTGATGCTTCATGCTGAGGGTTGGAACCATGGTGCAGTCTGTGCGGTTATGAAATTTGCGCAAGTAAGCCACGATGGGTTTGGTCAACCAACCGACGCCGTAATGTTGACAGTAGCTGTGAAAATTGGTTCGGAAATCGGAAGTCACAGGCAGGCGCAAAATTTTGGCTGCTTGAAGCGCTGACCAGCCCAGTGGCCCCTCGGTGGCAATGTGAACCAAGTCTGGGCGTTTGATGCTCCATGCTTTTAAAAGCGCTTTTTTGCTCGGCAATCCGAGCTTGAGTTGGGGGTATTTGGGGATCGGTAAGCCCTTGAGAAGAAGCTCTGACCAACCGTCGTTTTCTCTGCCCGAATCAAACTTATCTTGGCGAGGTCGGATGAGTTGTATGGTGTGATGTCTGCTGCCTAATTGTTGAATTAGTTTTGACAGCGTGACTGCTACGCCGTTGATTTCTGGTGGCCATGTTTCCGTGACCACAGCAATTCTTAAATACCGTTGCAACGGTTCGATGTGCTCAACCGTGATAGGGAGGTCATGTGCAAGTTTCATGCATTCATGTTTACTGATGAATTTAACAACTTGATGACATGACAGCGAGTTGAAATATTTATTTCAAAACAAATACTTCGCACATTTGTCATTCATTTTTCACATGACAAGCTCATGATGTCATGGTTTAACAACTCATGAGGAACATCAGACGTGAAAAACTTTTTGGAAGCTTTGCGAATTCAGCGATGGGATGATCACCGTTATTACCACCATTGCCGCATCAATCAATCCTTGCACTTGCTCAGTGCAATTTGCTTTTTGATTTCGTATGCCTTGCTGTTTGTGAATCCCGCTTGGGCAGCGCTGCTGGCTTGGTTGGTGTCGATGGTTGCGAGGCAGTCTGGCCATTTCTTCTTTGAGCCTTTGGGCTATGACCATGTGAATCAAGCCACTAATGAGTTGAAAGAAGAGATCAAGGTTGGCTACAACTTGCGCCGTAAGGTGGTTCTTTTGAGTCTTTGGGTCTTGTTGCCGCTGGTGATTTACTATTTCCCAGGCATGCTGGATGTGGTTCCGACACACGAAACATGGGTTGAGTTCTCGGAGGCGGTAGGCTACTCTTGGTTGGCCCTAGGAGTTGGTGGCTTGTTGTTCAGGACTATTTACCTGTGCATCATCAAAGATGTGCAAACAGGTTTGGTGTGGATGACGAAGATCCTGACTGATCCATTTCACGATGTGTATCTCTATCACAAAGCGCCCTTGCAGCTGTTGCGAGGTGAACGTTTTGATGAAGAGTTCATCAACGCCAGTGCCTCGCACTAAACAGTATTTTTGATCCACAAGCGTTCAGGCACTTATGCCTGAACGCTTTTTTATGAGCGAAACAGTGTTTCTTTCAGAATGCTACGCCTGATTTTTTTGTTGCTGTTGTCTGGCGAATGCCACCACCAACCATCATTTTTCATTTGGGTGGCTGCAAGGATGAATCGTTGAACAACAGCCTCAAAGTCGTCGTCGCTGTAGTTCAAGCTGAAAATCAAACGGCCTGTTCCTACCCAGCTTAGGGCTAAACCATGAATGCGCAAGTAGTACTGGAGCATCCAGTTGTAGCGGCTGGGTTGCGTGTAAAACAAAGTCCAGACACTCGACATGTTGGCAGCTTGTAGTGGAATGCCATGGGTGTGCATCGCACCATTGAAGTATTGGAGGCGTGAATTCCAAAGCTCGTCTAGTCCTTCGTACACACTATTTACTTCTGGTGTTTCAAGCTTGTCTAAGAATGCTGACATGGCTCCCATCACAGCGGGATGCGCATTGAATGTGCCGCGTGCAAAGCAGATGTCGGCGGGGCGATTGGTGTGAAAGCGATGCATCCATTGTTTTTTGCCACAAACGACGCCGACGGGGAATCCTCCGCCTAAGGTCTTGCCATAGGTCACCATGTCTGCCTGGACACCGAAGTATTCTTGTGCGCCCCCAGGCGCTAAGCGAAATCCCAGAAAGACTTCATCAAAGATCAGCACCACACCATTTTCTGTGCAGGCTTGACGTAGCTTGTGTAACCACTCGGTATAGGCTTGGCGGTCATAGGCTGCTTTTCGGCTGCTGTCGACCAAAGTGGAGTCGCCAGGCGCGTTGACGTTGGGGTGTAAGGCTTGAAGAGGATTCACCAAAACGCAGGCAATGTCTTTGCGCGTGCGAATTACTTCTAAGCTGCGTTCGCTCATATCGCTGAGTGTGTAGGTTTCACGCGGAGGCATGGGGTTGCCTGGGCCAGGCTGCACATCTTCCCACCAACCGTGATACGCACCACAAAAACGTACCAAGTTTTTGCGCTTGGTATGGTAGCGGGCTAAGCGCACTGCCTGCATCACGGCCTCAGTCCCTGACATGTGAAAAGAAACCTCATCCATGCCCGAGATTTTTTTCAAACGTTCTGCGTTGCTTGCTACGCATGGGTGATATGAGCCGAGAACAGGCCCCAAACTTTGGGTTTTTTCCAAGCCTTGCATCATGGTTTGCTTGTAAAAGTCCGCGCCGAAGACGTTCACGCCATAAGACCCAGTCAAGTCGTAAAGCGATTGCCCGTCTAAGTCAGTCACATGGACGCCTGAGGCAGATTGAAGAAAAGAGCCTACTTTGAGGTGTTCTTGAACCAAGGGACTGAATTGAAAAGGTACACGATACGCAGCAATGAATTGCATATCAGAAATGTTCTCGCGTGCAGCAGCTGTGGCTTGAATGCTCAATGGGTGGCGAGCTTTCAGCACTTGTGAAATTTTGTAAAAGGCTTCGCGCCGTAAATTTTCAATCTCAATCGGTGCGTTGTCACATTTAAAGAACACTTGCTCGTCAAAATGGTAGCCAGGTAGCAGGCGCGCTAATCGTTTTGCCATACGCGAATGGCCAGCCAGTGAGCGGTGCTTTGCACGAGAAAGTTGAATTCGTCGATAGACAGAAGGGGCCAGTGATGCCAAAACGCCTAAGCTCATCCAAGTTGTATCCACAGTTTTTCCTTGTTTAGCAGAGCATTCTTTTTATTCAAATTAAGTGACAAGACGATGAAGGTTGAAAATAAATTTCATAAATTAATCTTGCAGGAAGACCTTAACTTTTTATTGACCAACCGAATTCCACGTATTGCGTTGACGCGATTCATGGGGTGGTGGAGTCAATTGCGCCACCCTTGGATCGTGAAAGGCTCAATTGCTGTTTGGCGCTGGTTTACCGAGCTAGATTTGAGTGAAGCCAAGGAGAAAAGCTTTGATTCGCTTCATGCATGTTTCACACGAGAGCTCAAACCAGGTTTGCGCCCAGTAGACCCTCGGCAAGATGTCATGACCTCTCCATGCGACTGCATCGTCGGTGCGTGTGGAGAAATTCGTGATGGCATTGTTTACCAGGCCAAAGGGTTCCCCTACACCTTAAAAACACTATTGAACTCGCCTGATTTGACGCAGCGTTGGCCTTTGCTCTTGGAGGGGGGGACTTTTGTCACCATGCGCCTGACCAGTAGCATGTACCATCGGTTTCATGCGCCATCGAATGCCCATTTGAATCATGTGACATACATCTCTGGCGACACCTGGAATGTCAATCCGATTGCTTTGGCGCGGGTTAAAGAATTGTTTTGCAAAAACGAGAGGGCTGTTTTGCAAATGCAAACCACAGAGGGGATGCCCTTTTTAATCGTGCCAGTGGCTGCTGTTTTGGTCGCTAGTATGCGTTTTCACGCGCTCGATGTCTTGCTCAACCTTCGCTATCGCGGGGCGAATGAAATCCCATGTGATGCCCGTTACATCAAGGGTCAAGAGATGGGGTGGTTCGAACATGGGTCAACCATTTTGATGTTTGTCCCGCCTGGGGTCGCCTTGGCTGATGGAGTCGAAAGTGGTCGACACCTTCGAATGGGTGAGGCATTGTTGATTCGACGGAGAATAGACCCACTTCCGACGATTTAAGGCCATCATGCATAAAGATGCTTTGAAAAATTTACGATTTCAACCGCACCAACGATTGGATCAATTGCCCACTGTGCCCAATGCGTTGATGCATCTCTCGGCAAAGGATTGCTTGAAATTGGGGACTGAGCTGGGTGAGCGATTGAACAAGTTACAAAACTTGATGCATGCCAGTGGCAAGAAGGGTTTGCTTGTTGTTTTGCAAGGGATGGATACAGCTGGCAAAGACGGCGTGATTCGTCACGTGTTTCAGCATGTCAGTCCTCTGGGCGTTCGGGCTGAAGCATTTGGCGCACCTTCTGATCTTGAAAAAAAGCATGACTTTTTATGGCGTGTGCATCAAAAAGCGCCCAGCCGTGGGGAAATGGTCATTTTCAATCGTAGTCACTACGAAGAGGTGCTGGTGACCCGCGTTCGCAAGTGGATTGATGAGAAGACGTGTAAAACGCGCTACACGCATATTGAAAACTTTGAAAAATTGTTGAGCGATGAAGGCATTCAAATCGTTAAATTTTTTCTGAACATATCGAACGAAGAGCAGCGGCTGCGCTTGCAAGCGAGGCTGGATGACCCACATAAGCGTTGGAAGTTGCAAGCATCTGACTTTGAGGATCGCAAACTCTGGGAGGATTACCTGCATGCCTATCAAAGTGCGCTGACGCATACAGATACTGAAAGTTCTCCTTGGTATGTCATTCCAGCAGACTCTAAGCCACATCGTGATGTGTTGATTGGGCAGGTGCTTGTTCAAACCCTTGAGACCATGAAGCTGACTTCACCTGAAAGTACCTTGGATTTTTCGAGCATTCAGTTGAAATAAGGGCGCCTTGCTGACTTGCAACTGGCAAGCCTTTTCGTTGCGTCACAGGATTGTCATATTTTTTTGACACACTGAGCGTCTAAGTAGACAGGTGACGCGCATGACGGTAATTAAGCAAATAAAAGAAAAAATGGTAACCAAGCCAAGTTGGCTTGACCGCGATTTGAGCTTGATTGCATTCAATATCCGTGTACTGGACTGGGCCAAACGTGATGATGTGCCTTTGTTAGAGCGCTTACGCTATTTGTGCATTGTTTCTTCAAACCTAGATGAGTTTTTTGAAGTGCGTGCCGCGCTTTATACAAGCCTAGAAAGTCCATTAGCGCCACTTGGCGCTGTAGATGCGCAAGCACAGCAGTCGTTGAGTGAGGCCGTTCATCGGTTGGTCGATGAGCAATATGCACTTTTCAACGATGTGCTCATGCCTGCATTTGCAAAAGAGGGGGTGCGATTGTTATCACACGGTGAACGCACACTGGCTCAGCAGCAATGGGTCAAATCTTTTTTTGAACGAGAAGTGCGCCCCATGCTATTGCCTGTTGGGCTTGATCCTGCACATCCGTTCCCACAAGTAGCCAATAAGTCACTCAACTTCATCGTGCGCCTTTCTGGAAAAGATGCGTTTGGTCGTGACAATGAAATTGCGATTGTCAAAGTCCCACGCAGTTTGCCGCGATTGATTGAGTTACCCGAAAAACTTTGTGGTAAGCGCAAGTTGTTTGTATCTATTTCGAGTGTGGTGCGTTCGCATTTAAAAGATTTGTTTCCAGGACGTGATGTCCAGCAGTTCTCGCAGTTTCGTGTCACACGTCACTCTGATTTATCGGTAGATGAAGAGGATGTGAAAAACCTTCGCACAGCCTTGCGTCAAGGCTTAGTGCACCGTAACTACGGCCAGGCAGTTCGCTTAGAAGTGTCGTCAGGGTGTTCTGAATACTTATCTGAGTTTTTGCTCCAACAGTTCGAGTTACCGTATTCGGCGTTGTACCGTGTGCACGGGCCCGTGAACTTGGTACGCTTGAACCAACTGATTGATTTGGTCGATAACCCCAAATGGCTATTCCCGCGCTATACCGCCAGCTATCCAGAGCAGATGGTGACGAACGGTTCTATCTTTGATCGTTTACAGCAGGGTGATGTGCTGATTCATCAGCCCTATGAGAGTTTTGACGGTGTATTGGCATTTTTGCGCGAAGCCGTGCGCGACCCTGATGTGTTGGCGATCAAGCAAACTATTTATCGTACGGGTGCGGATTCGGTGCTGATGGAGTTGTTGCGTGAGGCGGTGCAACGCGGCAAAGAGGTGACAGTGGTGGTGGAGTTGAAGGCACGCTTTGACGAGGAAGCCAACATCAACTGGGCTGAAAAGCTGGAATATATTGGCGCGCAAGTGGTGTATGGCGTGGTGGGCTTAAAAACGCACGCCAAGATGCTCTTGGTGACGCGTCGTGAAGGCCGAAGCATTCGTCGCTACGCACATTTTTCTACGGGCAACTACAACCCACGCACAGCCAAGCTATATACCGATCTCAGTCATATCACCTGTGACCCCAAGCTGACACAAGATGTCGAGAGAGTGTTTAACCTTCTGGCTAACCAAAGCAAGATTCCTCGCTTGAATAAGCTCATGATTGCGCCTTTCCATCTGCAGCGCAATTTGATCGATAAAGTAGAGCGAACAGCAGAGAAGGCCAAGCAAGGGGTCGAGAGTCGCATCATCTTGAAGATGAACACGCTCACCGATGAAAAACTGATGGAGGCCTTGGTGCGTGCAGGACAGGCAGGTGTGCAAATTGATTTGATCATTCGCGGCGCGTGCATGCTGCCTGCGCAGCGTCTGGGTTTCACAGACAACATCCATGTGAGATCCATCATTGGACGATTCTTAGAGCATTCGCGCGTGTTTTATTTCCGTACGGGTAATGACGAATCTTTGTATTTGTCGAGTGCGGATTGGATGAACCGAAATATGTTGCGCCGCGTGGAAGTGGCTTGGCCCGTCGAAGATGCGGTCATCCGCCAGCGCGTGATTGACGAATGTTTAGTGGCGTACTTGCATGACAACGTGGATGCTTGGCAGATGGATGCTGAGGGGCATTACACCCGCGTACAGGCAGTCAAACCAAGACGCACATCCCGCAAGGCTTTGCAGGCGCAATCGCCTGCGACACCTCTCAGCGCTCAAGCTGCCTTGATGGCGCTTTGCGTTGCGAAACCTTGAAAGGCCAGCCCATGGACTTAATTTTGTGGCGTCATGCAGAGGCTGAAGTGGCGCAAGAGGGCAAGGATGATTTGTCGCGCGCCCTGACTAAAAAAGGTGAGCGGCAAGCTGCGCGTATGGCCGCATGGTTAGATCGTCACTTGCCTGAGGGTACACGTGTGTTGGTGAGCCCCGCAGTTCGCACGCAGCAAACAGTCGCGCCCTTGGGGCGCAAATTCAAGCTCAGAGATGAATTGGTGCCAGAGACATCGGTGGATGATGTGCTGGGTTTATTGAAATGGCAAGAAGCCACGGGCCCTCAAATCAAGGGATCGGTATTGCTGGTCGGACATCAGCCCTATTTAGGTCAACTGGTTGCCAAGTTACTGGGCATGCAAGAGCACCATTGCCCGGTGCGCAAGGGCGGCGTGTGGTGGTTGCGAACCCGTATACGCGACGGTCAACCACAAACTGTGTTGCTGACCGTCGCATGTCCAGAGCTTACTTCGAGCTCTTGGGACGACCGGTCTTGATGGTCGGCACGTTGCTCAACGCGGCTTTGAATTGAATGTCGCTCATGGCTGCGAGGGCTTTTACGCCAGCGCGTAACAACTCGCTTTTCTTCACGGCTTGACCGAGCTTGCCAGCGCGAATTTTTAAACTGTCGATGACTACGTATTCGTCTTTAGGGATGGTAAAGCTGTCTCGCACCAGCTTTGGCTTTTTGGCCTTGACTGGCTTAGCTGTCTTTACGGGTTTGGCTGGCTTGGCAGGTGCAGCTTTTACAGGCGCGGCTTTGATAGGAGATTTTGCTGTGGTTGTTTTGCGCACGGGTTTTGCTGCAACTTTTTTGACCGCAGCTTTCTTGGTCGCAGGTCTTTTGGCTGTGGCAGTTTTTACGGCAGCTTGAACAATGGTTTTTTGAGCGGTAGTACTCACTGTTGATTCCTATAAATTGAAAAAGAGTAAACAGTTTATATGGTTTAAATTAAAACACCTAGTGTCATATATGTCATGGTTTTGTCACAAAATCTAGCGCCCACGGTGTCTTTGACCATGCCGTTGTTTCCTGCTTAAGCAAGTGTGCAGATTGGGGAAACTCATGCGCCCAATTTTCGGGCGCTTGCAAGTAGATGCATTGTTTGGCATCGTCGCATGACAACTCTAAATCTTTATATGCGGGGTCTTTGCGAGCATGGCACAAGATCAAACTAATGCGCAAGGCCATGAGCATCTTGGCGAACGCATCGTCTTGAAGCTCATCTTCGAGTTTCTTCAATTTACCGCGTTGCCCAAGCACCAAAAGTCCTAAGCGATGCAATTCGGGCATGCCAAAACCAAGTAAGTCGGCGTTATCCAGAATATAGGCGCCATGCTTGTGGTAATCGCTGTGTGAAATAGCGACACCTACCTCGTGCAATTGCGCTGCCCAGCTGAGTTTGCGAGAGAGTCGATCCAGTGAATCTGTCTCGACCTCTTTGAGGTTAATGCACATTTGCTGCAAAAGGTGCACTGCTACACGACCGACGCGTTGGCCCTGGGCAGTATCGATGCCAAATTTCAAGGCTAGGCGTTGAATGGATAAATCGCGCGTATCACTGCTGTGGTCTTCACGATCCACCATGTCAAACAGAACGCCGTGGCGCAAGGCACCTTGCGCAACATGCAAGGTCTCAATTTTCAGCAAGGTCATCAATGCTCGTAGCACGCTGACGCCGCCGCCAATCACGGCACGTCGGTCTTCCTTTAATCCTTCAAGTTGTACTTTGCTGGCGTGCCCAGCGCGTACCAAACACTTGACCAACCAATCCAAACCGTCAAGAGTGATTTGTCCTTCAGGGAAGCCTGACAAAGTCAAGATGTCTGCCACAGCACCTACTGTGCCAGACGCACCATAGGCTTTGCTCCATGCGTGCCGAGGGTAGGTCGAGAGCGCTTCTTCTAAAACGGCCTGAGCCGCTATCTCGGCGCGTTCGAATGCGGATTTGCTGAACTCATTGGTGGGGAAATACTTCATGGACCATGCCACGCTGCCCACGCGAAATGAAGCTGTTTCACGGGATTCAAGGCCTTGGCCGAGAACCAGTTCTGTTGATCGACCGCCGATGTCAATCACCAGTCGATGGTCATTATTGCTGGGCAGCATGTGGGCCACGCCTTGGTAAATCAAGCGGGCTTCTTCAGTTCCTGCAATCACTTCAATTGGGAAGCCCAGAATCTCGCAGCCACGCTTTAAAAATGCATCACGGTTTTTGGCTTCACGCAGTGTTTGTGTCGCTACAGCGCGTACCTGAGATTTTTTAAAACCTGACAAACGTTCTGCAAATCGCGCCAGACAATCCCAGCCGCGTTGCATGGCTTCTTCGGT